>Ga0207140_1008_pt1 | contig 61951 bp, 56 predicted proteins | sample Alteio_BWMinHeat_4_FD_153528 | JGI IMG/M metagenome (GOLD analysis project Ga0207140, IMG submission 153528) | Enriched cells from forest soil in Barre Woods Harvard Forest LTER site, Petersham, Massachusetts, United States -... | ecosystem: Environmental > Terrestrial > Soil > Temperate forest >... | reverse complement strand
ATGTGCAGTGACACTTTTGTCACGAAATAAAGTTCAAATGGAAGGAAAGTTAAGTCAAGCGCATCATGTTGAAATTGATTTGACTGAGTTGTCAAATCTTTCGCAAATAATAAAACAAGTGATTGAAAAACACGGGCCCATTCGCTATTTAATTTTTTGTCAGCGTTATCGCGGTAAGGAAGATTCTTGGGCGGGTGAAATACAAGTTACCTTAACTGCAACCGATCAACTCATTAAGGCTTTTCGCGATCATTTTTGTGAATCAGGAGATAAAGCCATTGCAGCAGTGGGTTCGGTTTATGCAAATTTTGTTGGTAGTTCTCAGCCGGTTAGTTATCATGTTGCCAAGGCGGGTTTGAATCAGTTAGTCAAATATTACGCATGGGAATTAGGTCAAAAAGGTATCCGTATTAATTCTGTGATGCCGCTGACTTATTTAAAAGCTGAAACAAAGGATTTTTATTTATCACAACCCGATTTAATGGAATTATATCAAAAATTTGTTCCGTTAAAACGAATAGGTGATGCGAATGATTCGGCTAATTTGCTTGAATTTTTATGCAGTGAAAAGGCGTCGTTTATTACGGGGCAATCGATTTTTGTAGATGGCGGCACATCAGTGACTTGGCAAGAAGAATTGGCCAAGGCGATGGGTAAATGATTGGGCGTAGGTTGGGCTGAGCGCTGCAAAGGTAGTGTAGGTTGGGCTGAGACCTGCGAAGCAGGTCGAAGCCCAACACATAAAAAACAACGGAGATAAAACAATGACAAATTCAACTCACAGAGACGATTGCCGTTTATGCGGCTCCAAAGAATTGGATCTCGTTCTTCCCATTCTTCCTTCAGCGATAGGCGATGATTTTATTCCTGCGCATTTACTCAACGAAAAGCAAGATACTTATTCATTAGACACCTATCTTTGTTTAGGATGCGGACATTTACAAAATATTGATATTGTTAATCCTGATATTCTTTTTAGAAATTACACTTACAAATCTTCAGTTTCTTTGGGATTAGTTGATTATTTCAAACAATATGCAAACGAAGTTGTCAGTCAACTTCATTTACCAACTGATTCATTAGTCGTTGAGTTAGGTAGTAATGATGGCTCATTATTAAAAGCTTTTAAAGAAAAAGGATTGCGTGTAGTCGGTGTTGATCCTGCAAGAAATATTGCGGCTGCAGCAACTACAGCTGGTATTCCGACGGTTCCTGAGTTTTTTACTTTACAAGTCGCAGAAAATATTTCAACCCATCATGGTAAAGCAAATTTAATTTGTGCCAATAATGTGTTTGCACATGCTGATAATATTGCTGACATTGTAAAAGGTATTCGTCATTTATTAACAGATGATGGCGTATTTGTTTTTGAAGTTTCTTATGTGCCAGACATCATTGATAATATGGTATTTGATACCATTTATCATGAACATGTTTCTCATCACGCCATTATTCCGCTTGAAAATTTTTTTAATGCTTTAGATATGACTTTGTTTGATGCAAAAAAAGTAAAATCTAAAGGTGGTTCGATTCGTGGATTTGCGCAGCCGCGTTCAACCGGTCAACGTGCTAAATCAAAAGATTTATTAGCGATGATCGTAGAAGAAGAACGACGCGGCATTTTACAACCGAAAATTTACCGTGATTTTTTTGAATCGATTGAAAAACGTAAAAAAGCGACTTTGAATTATGTTAAGGAAGCGCTGGCTCAAGGAAAAAAAGTGGCAGGCTTTGGTGCGTCAACGACAACAACGACCTTGCTTTATCATTTTGAATTGCAAGATAAGCTGAGCTTTATCGTCGATGATAATCCGATTAAACAAGGATTATATAGCCCTGGCGCGCATATTCCTGTGCTGCCTTCTTCAGCTTTGCAAACAGAAAAGCCTGATTTGGTGGTAATTCTTGCGTGGATGTATGCAGATGTTATGATCAACAAGAGCCAAGCGTATCTTGAAGCAGGCGGTGAATTTTTGAGGCCGCTGCCGGAGGTGAGGGTGGTCAATCAAAATGGGATGAGAGAGTTAAAGTAGTAACCCATTCCCCTCTCCTCCCACGTTTCGTGTGGGGGAGGAGAGGGTTAGGGAGAGGAGGGATATTTTATGCAAATCACCAAAAGCGAAGTTACAAAAATTCCATACCTCGACGGGCTGCGCGGTGTTGCAGCCTTAATGGTCATGTTCGCCCATTTAATGATTACACTTTATCCTGCAGTTATCACTTTTTTGCCATCAGAAGTACATACATCTTATGATGTCGCTCTTGGTATTTCTCCTTTTTCTTTTCTTTGGCGCGGTAATTTTGCTGTTTGCATTTTCTTTGTGATTAGTGGTTACGTGCTTTCTGAATTTTGTTCTAAAACGAAACTTAGTTTTCCTGCGCAAATCGTGCGACGTTACTTCAGATTGGCTTTTCCTATGTTAATTACTTCTATGTTTGCGTGGGCTTTACTTCGATTTAATCTTTACAATAATTATAAAGCTTCTTCTATTACGCATAGCGGATGGCTTTCTATGTGGTATCAATTTCACCCTTATTTTTTCAAGATGGTTGTAGAAGCATTATACGGTGCTTTTGTTAAGGGATCGGCAATTTATAATTCCAATTTATGGACGATGCAAATTGAGTTGATTGGCTCCGTCTATGTTTTTTTACTGCATAGTTTATTTAAAAATCGTTATCTACGTTTAGGTTTAATTATTTGGTACATCAGTAACAATATTCATAATTACTTAATATTATTCGCGTGTGGTGCTTTTCTTTTTGATTTCAAAGATGAGATCATTCTTTTTTTACGCCTCGCCATTCCTTACGATCGATTACGAAATATTTTTGTGATCATGGGTTTTTGTTTCAGTGTTTACCTCGGCGCTTTTCCTGAATTACAACCTGGCATGACTTCTCCCTGGTATCCTGGTTTTACCCCTCATTTGCAAGGCTGGCATATGTTAGGTGCGACGTTACTTGTTATGTTCTTATTCAATTGGCAAAAAATGCAAGAATGGCTTGGCAGTCAAATTGGAAAATTTTTAGGGAAAATTTCTTTTGTCCTTTACTTAATTCATTTACCCATTATCTGTTGTTTAACGGCGTGGATTATTTATTTCACGCGAAGATTACCTTATCCTGTAGCAACTTTTTTAGCTGCCGGTTTGACGATCCCCTTTGTTGTCTTGATTTCTGCTCTGACTTATCAGTATGTTGATCAATACACGACATCATTTTCTCGTTGGGCTGGTCGTTATTTTGATCGATGCTTTTCATTTAAAAATAAAAAATTGGTGGATGAGGAACAAGGAGTTGAGCGGCCCGAGGTGGTGCTAGAAGGTAATACATGAATGGATTAAGGGAGTTAATACCATGAGTGAAAGAAAATCAGAGATAATGAACAAGAAAATAAAAAGAAAAGTTAAGCTAGTATTACAAATTAGTATGTTTTTTTGTTTTCGTCATCTTTTTTCTATTTTGCCATTGAAAATAGCTTTTTCTTTGATTGTATTAGTGCGTGTGATTAGTCGACGTGTTGCGTTTTTTTTAACACGTGTATTTATGTTGACGGCAAGTAAGAAATTAAATAGTGATAAAAACTATAAATTTTCTTTTAATTTATTTTCTCAATTATTACCACTACAAACAGCAGATATTCTTATTCGATTAAGTTTATTTCATGAAGCGATTTATGTTCTTGAAAAATGTAGATGGGTATTTAAATCTTATCGAGTTGCTTTACTTGTATCGCAAGCTTATTTTGAGATAGCAGATTTTGTTAAGGCAAGAGAAGCTTTGTCTCTTTATCAAGAACAAACGTATATGAATGCTACTGCTTATACATCGGGATTGATTTATTTATTATTTGATGACCCAGCAGCAGATAATTATTTGTTGTTTGCAGCTAATTATTTATCTATAGGCTGGTGTCCTCATCAAAATATTGCAGCACGATATCCAGCTGTTTATCAACCACATCAAATAGATTATGACGCCGGTGTGAATGGCTTGATGTTTGATGCTTATAATTATTTAGCGCAACGTGTGACGCATGTTGGTAGAGGAGATATTGGTATTGAGCTTTACGCAAAAGCATTTGCGATACAAAAAAAGCTTTTACAAAGTGAAGTTATTTTATCTTCTGAACTTAAAAAATTATTAAATATAACGAATATAAAAGAATTACGTATTTTATCGTGGGAATGGTTAACTCAAATTGGTCATCTCGGTATGTTGGATGTACTTTTTAGAATGAAAGCATTAGGTTGGTGGTCAGGTAAAGTTGTGATTTTATATCCTGAAGAAACAGGTTCAGCAAATGATGTGATTACATCATTATTTCAAGATGAAGCCTTAATATTAAGAAGCGATATTAATGCTTCTCAGCCTATTATAGATGAATTGTTTTCACTGCAACGATATTGTGGATTAAGCTTTAATGCCTGGGAATATCCTAATGGAACTGTTATACCATGGCAACAAGCAGGTGCTAGAGCGATGCGTGAATGGGATGAGCAGCAACGTCAATTACCTTTACTTAAATCATTTGATAAACAATACGATAATTCCATTGTTCTTCAAACACAAGTAGATCAGATCAGAAAAAAATGGGGCATGAAACCAAATGATTGGTATGTTTGTTTACATATGCGTGACGCAGCTTTTTATGGCGAAATGGCAGGTACAGGTCAAACACATCGTAATGCTGAAATGGAATCATACTTAAAAGCAATTCAGTATATTACTGAACGCGGTGGTTGGGTCATTAAATTAGGCGGAAAAAAATCTGAATTATTACCTAAAATGGATAGAGTAGTTGATTATGCTTGCAGTCATTTTAAATCTGCGTTACTGGATGCTTATTTTTTGCGTTATGCTCGTTTTTTTATTGGAACAACATCAGGCTTAACCAATATTGCTATTAGTTTTGGCATTCCCTGCGCCTTAGTTAATTGTATTACGGTTGATTCTCAACTTTGGAATAACAAAGTGAGATTTGCACTCAAAAGAATAAAATTATCAGACGGACGTTTTTTAACACAACGTGAATTAACTTCTTCACCTTGGCGATGGCGTTTATTTGCGGCAGAAGTTTTACGATTGCATCATGCTTCTATTGTAAATAATACAGAAGATGAAATTTTAGAAGTAGTAAAAGAAGTGGATGCGCTTAGTTGCCAAAGCAGTCCATTTTATTTAAAAAATTATCCTCATGCGAATGAGCTAATACAAAGATGGGGTAATAGTTTATCGATACCTGAATTTTATGGAAATGGATTGCCTAGTTTGTATTATTTAGCGAAATATGAAAATATTTTTTTAGATCAGGTGGTGGGGAAAGAGGCTTCAATTAGTGTTTCATGATGATGTCTTTATTTCCCTCCCCTCCAGCTATGCTGGAGGGGAGGGAAAAGCGTTGGTTATATTATTTATTATTGGTACTTAATATGTTGTTTAATTCATTTCCATTCATTTTTATTTTTTTGCCCCTCGTCCTCTTCGGCTATTATTCCATCGCAAAAATCTCCGCAAATCCAACCTACCGCCTAGCTTTTCTCGCTGTTGCCTCCCTTATTTTTTATAGTTATTGGGATATCACTTTTTTACCTATCATCAGTATTTCAATCGCATGTAATTATATATTCGGATTACTCATCGGAAATAAATCCATCACTGATCAACACAGTAAAATTCTATTTATTATTGCAGTCTTATTAAATTTAGCAGCGCTTGCTTTCTACAAATACATCAATTTTGGTATCAACATCTTAAACCATGTTGCACACGCTAATCTTCAATCGTCAACGGTCCTTTTACCCCTAGGCATTTCATTTTTCACTTTCACCCAAATTGCCTATCTCGCTGATGTTTTATCAGGTCATACAAGTGAAAAAAATCTCATCAAATACACCCTTTTCGTGACCTATTTTCCGCATTTAATCGCAGGACCCATCATTCATCATAAAGAGATGATGCCGCAATTTCATCATGATAAATTAAAAAAAATAAATATAGAAAATATTGTCGTTGGACTGTCTATTTTTGTGATGGGTTTATTTAAAAAAGTCATTATTGCTGATGGATTTGGTATGATTGCTGATCCCGTTTTTTCTGTGGCAAATCATACGATTGTACTTGCTATGGATGCGATTGGTGCTGCGCTTGCTTATACCTTGCAAATTTATTTTGATTTTTCGGGTTATTCCGATATGGCAATTGGTTTGTCATTAATGTTTGGTATTTTGTTGCCGTTTAATTTTAACATGCCTTATAAGGCACGTAGTATGATTGAATTTTGGCAGCGTTGGCATATCACTTTGTCACGATTTTTAAGAGAGTATTTATATATCAAATTAGGCGGTAATAGACGAGGTAAAATAAGGCGTTACATGAATTTAATGATTACGATGTTCTTAGGTGGTTTGTGGCACGGTGCAGGCTGGACGTTTGTTGTATGGGGATTACTTCATGGTATATATCTTGTGATTAATCACGGATGGCGTCATATCGTTAATACGTATCCTTTCCTTGTGCGATATACACGCTCAGTGATTTATCCTATTTTTTCGCTTATTGTTACACAATTTTTTGTTGTACTTGCCTGGATTTATTTCCGTGCTGAGCACTTAAGAAGTGCTGATCGATTAGTGAAATCTATTTTTACTTTTCATCATGCTGTTGTTCATGCTAGGCCGCATCTTATTACAAATATTGAATTTATATTGATCGCATTTGTTTATATATTGTGTCTGCTTATGCCAAATATCAAAACAATATTTGGTTCATGGAATGTTGGATTAGTGACATATCAACATCAACCGCAAAATAATTTGTTATCATTGAAATGGAATATGAGTGCGAGATGGGCAATTGCAATAGCTGTATTATTTTTGATTTCGTTATTATTTATTTTAGCTGCTGGCGATGGCAGTCGGTTTTTATATTTTCAATTTTAATAATTAAAACTATTCCCTCCCCTCCAGCGAAAGCTGGAGGGGAGGGCTAGGGAGGAGAGGATTAGTTTAAAAACCCTCCTCTCCCCAACCCTCTCCTCCCATAAATGGGAGGAGAGGGAGCAGTTTTGGTTATGCTTTTGCAATGACAGAGAGAAAGAGTAACATATGCATAATAATAGAGCTTTTCTTAAAATTTATTGCGATACTTTACTCATAAATTACCGTAAAAATGGTTTTTTTTGGATCATAAAAAAAGTCATATTAAAAATGACTAAAGAACTCGTTTGGTTATTACTTCTCCCCATTTCCATCACTTTACATCTTTTAAATTTCAGACGTCTTCCTATCCGCGTCGAGCATGTCGGCCATTTAACTTCAGAAATAGACACATTTCTCAAAGCAAAATATTTAAAATTAATCCTATCAAAAAAATATTTTATTCTTGCTCCAATCAATAAAGTATCAAACAAACATTTACTTCATTATTGGTCGCCAAAAGTAATGATATTAACGCAACCATTTATTTGCACTTTTATCGCTCTCCTAACAAAACGCTATTTTATGCAAGATAGAAGTTCGGGTTGCACTGTCGGTCATTTTGGTACGCAACCAATTTATGCGATTAATAAACAATGGGGCGATAGAAAACCACTTTTGTCTTTAAATGAAAATGATCTTGACTGGGCTAATAATGAATTACCAAAATTAGGTATTCAAAAAGATCAATGGTTTATTTGCTTGCATGTGCGCGAAGGCGGATTTTTACCCCATAACGAATCGATTCAAGCACATCGAAATGCATCAATTAATAATACTATGCTTGCTATTCAAGAGATTATTAAACGCGGTGGCATGGTTGTGCGTATGGGTGATTCTTCCATGTCTGTTTTCCCTCCAATGGAGGGCGTGATTGATTATGCGCATCATCCCCTAAAATCAGAACGCATGGATGTTGTTTTATGCGCGAAGGCAAAATTCTTTTTAGGTTGTACTTCAGGGTTGGCTTTTTTGAGTATGGTATTTGGTGTCCCAGTTGCACATTCGAATATGATACCTGTTGAAACCTTAGGTTTGCGTCCTTACGATATTAGTATTTCAAAATTATTAATCGATCATCAATCGAATCGTTATTTTACTTTTCCTGAAATGATGTCGTCTAAAATGGGAGGCTTTTTTTATACTCATCAATATAAAGAGGCAGAAATTGATATTCAAGAAAATACATCAGATGAAATATTTGATTTGCTTTGTGAAATGTTAGATAGATTAGAAGGGCGATTTCATGAAACAAAAGAAGATGCCGCATTACATTCGCGCTACCTTTCATTGATTAAACCGGGTCATTATTCTTATGGTGCAGCATCGAAAATTTGTATTGCTTTTTTACGTAAATATCAATATTTGATGGATGATGTAAAATGAGAAATTCTGTTATTCGTTATTTGTTAATTTTTATCTGTAGTTGCTTATTAAGCATAATGTTGTTTTTTATTTATATGACACACGGTAGAGATCATTTGGGTGCAATCTCTTTGCATGGTGATAAACACTGGTATCGTACCTACGATGATAAATTTAATCAACAAGCACAAGACAGAGATATTTTTTATCACCATATTGGCCGATCCATTGATGAAGCCAAAAAAGCAGATATTATTATATTAGGGCATTCAATGGTGCTTTTCGGTTTGCGTAATGATTTAATAGAAGCATTCGAAAAAAAATATCACATTAAAATTTATAATTTAGCCACAGCGGGTGATGGAAGTGGTGAATTTATTAGACGCGTTATTAAGAGATGGGGCTTGCATCCTAAGCTATGGATTATTAATGCTGATGATCATGGCGGTTCTTTTTTTTCTGTCTCACTAGATGATTTTGGTAACTTTGGAAAAAGCTCAGCGCCAAATGTAGTTGCTTATAGCCGATTAAATGCTTATTTAAATGTATGGGGAAGAAATATATTGTGGCGATTGGGTGATTTTTCTCATCAAATTTATCAATTTTTAGGTGAACCAGAATTATTTCTTCATCCTATTTCTCATGTATTTAGAAATATTAAAAACGGTAATTGGGATTTAAGTCAAAACTGTTATTATATGAATCCTGGATTACCTATTAAAGTTCTACGAGACCAAAACTGTCATGCTACAGGAGATGAAGTGATAGAATCTCTTTACTACAGAGATGATATAGGTGGTGATATTTTGCTGATGTTAATCCCGCATAGTGAATATTGTCCTAAACGATTAAGTGAATTAGCAGATAATCTCGGTGTTGAATCAATGTTATTTCAACCTAAGCCATCATATTTTACAATAGATCAGTCTCATTTAAACAAGAAGGGTGCGATTGCATTTACCAAGGATTTTTTAAATGCATTAGAAAAAACTCAGGCATTTAAGAGGGTGATTAATAATAATACACTAAGTAAAAAAATAAATTTACCATTTAATTTTTGTTTTTCAAATAAAACGAAAGCTCGGCTATTTGTTCGATTAATGAATCAAATAAGTACGAATGATATAACGTTAAATCCGGGAGAATCCATAAAAAAAGTAGGGGAAAGATATGCGGTTTTGTGTTGGGATGATCAGGCATACTCATCTAGAAATTGTCCGCATGTAATCGCACAGCAGAGGCTTAAGTGTTGAGGAACAGTTTATGCTGCAGTTAAAATATAATAATTTTATCATAAAAGTGCTAAGAAGGTTAAAATATCAATTTTTTTTCCCTATTTACGTTATCTTAATTTATATTTTTTTTCAAATACCGGTTATAAAAATTTTTTTTTCAAAGTTCACACGGTTTCGTATTATTTATGCAAAAAAATTAGAAAATAATTCGGTGGATTTTTTTGAAGATAAAAAATTTTTATCTTCAATGAAGTCACTTAAGAGGCTTGAAAAGATCGGTCTAATGAAAGCCGGTGATTATTGTCGTCTCGCTCTTATTTATCTTATTTATAAAAAAGAAAATAAGGCATTGAAATGTTTGCGAATAGCCTCTGAGAATGATCCTTTTTACTTGAATCCTGATTTGGATAATTCGAATGACCCGATGACAGTTACTTCCAATACACCATTTGTTTGTGATGATGGCCTTTTATACGCTGGTTATTATTATGCGTCTATTCGTGCGTATCAAGTAGGGGCGGGAAATATAAGCAATGAATTAGCTCAACGGGCTTTATTTAAACAAAATATTATTAAATATAAAACAAAAATATCGTCAGAATTAGGTAATTTTTTAAGTAAACATCAATTAAAATTAGATGATCTTCGATTATTTCCTGCCGTATGGATTACACAAATTGGACATATTGGCATGTTAGATATTATGTTGCGTATGAAAGAGCTAAATTGGTGGCAAGGGAATGCGGTGATACTTGTGTCCAATGATTTTGTTGCGAATCATTTATTTCTTGATATTATTTCAAAATATCATCGCGCTATTATTTTAAAAAATGAAGAATATGATTTGTTCAGTAATGAATTAAACAACCTAATTCGGTCTCGTGGGTGTTATTTTCACACCTTTAAACCTCCCGGTATGCCTTTCATGCGCTGGCATGAGGCAGCTGCATTTGCGATGTGGAAAGAAAAAAACAATCTTTTATTTAATGCAGGTCTTATAAAAGCATTTGATCATTATTTAGAAAATAATCTTGAACTTAAAAACCGATTTGAAACTGCATTAGCAGATTGGGGCATGGGAAAAAATGATTGGTATGTTTGTTTGCATCTTCGTGAACCGGGTTATTATAATGATAAAGAGGCAGATAGGGGACAGGGTAATCGAAATTCCTCATTAATGAATTATCAAGAAGCCATTCGCTTTATCACTGAAAGAGGGGGTCGTGTTATTAAAATGGGCGCAAAAAATACACCTTTTCCCATAAAAATGCCTGGTTTAATTGATTATCCGCATAGTCTTCATCATGATACTTCACTTGATATTGCGCTGATACGTCATGCAAAATTTTTTATTGGGACTACGTCTGGTTTAGCAAATGTTGCGATGAGTTTTGGTATTCCAACAGCGCAAGTGAATTGTATTACGACAGAATTTCAGCCCTGGCATGCTTCTACAAGATTTTGTTTAAAATTAATTAAACGTAAAAATGGAACTTATCTGACACAACAAGAATTAACAAGTGACGCAAGATGGATGCTGGCGACTGCTCAAACAATGAAAGCAGCAAAATTAACAGCAGAAGAAAATACTCCAGATGAAATTTTAGAAACAGTCAAAGAAGTTTATGAATTAAGTTTTAATATTCAAAAAAACAATGACCCTATGATTGCTCAATGGCAAGCATCATTAGCAGCTCCATATGTTTATGGAGCTGCTCAATTAAGTAGTTATTTTTTGCGGAAACATGGTAGAAACTTCCTGACTAATATCAGGGAAAGCTTTTTCTAGTCTTGCCAGTATTTTTTTTGCTGATTCTACTTCATTATTTGAGAATAATTTTTTAACCTTGTCTAAATAAGGCGTGAGTAAAAATATCGTTTCTTGAATGCTAAATTCATCATCGTGATAAAATCGCCAAGTGGTCGTTTTCATATGTGATAATGAACTTCTACTCGTTTCCCAAGATGAAATGTTTTTTTCTTTTTGTGGTAGACTATGTTTGGGTTGTTCTAATGGTACTGAAGGTGAAATTTTTAAACCTTCTTCAATTAATCGACAGAATAATTCAGGTGATTCTTTTTCATAAACAAGTTTCTGATTTTCCTTAGCAAAAGGTAAACGTTCTTCTCCTAATGCAACTCCGTAATCTTTGCAGCCATCAGGATGCATTTTTGTAATAAAATAAGGAACATTTGAAAAATTTGCTAAGACGGCAAATCCACTAGAGGTGCCAATAAAAAGATGGCCTCTTAATATTAGAGAGAGTTCGTGACTAAGGCCCATTCCATAGACTCTTAAGCTAAGTACATTCGGTAAACGGAGTAGCATCAAAGGTTTTTCCTGTAGTCGACCAACCGCGATGAATATTACATCGGGATATCGTGTTGCGGCTTCTTTCAAAAATTCATACCATGCAAGGAAGTCTGAGTCGCGGTGATATGAACATTCTCCACCATATCCACCATCTAATTTACGTAATCGTAAATGAAAAGTTACAATTTTTTTATTACTTAGTCTAGAGGCAATGAATCCGTCAATATCAGCATTATTTTTTTTTGTAAATAATGGAATGTATTTTTTTTCATTATAATAATGATTAATTTCTTTGTATGCGCTTATATTATCAGAAAAATATTGCGTTAATTTTTCATCGTTCTTTAAAAATTGACGTATTTTACCATGCAAAACATCATTTAAAATAAATTTTAATGTTTCTGCTGTCCTTCTACGTTTCAATGGTTCAAATTCTTTGGAAAAAATATTATGTTTTTTTAAGATGGCTCTATATTCAGCGATGGCCTTCTTATCAAGTGATGCATGATTGAGTTGATTTAAATAATCTAATTGTTCAAATAATTTTTTACGTTCGTGAAAAATGAAAATATTGCCTAATTTGGGGTGTAGTGAAAAAGTCGTATAGACTTCATTAAAAAAAATATCATAATTTTGAGACGTGATAAGACTACGTTGAAAAATTGATGTAGGGTGTTTTTGGTCTAAGCAAAGATAAATATCGATATATTTTTTTCCTAACTCTTCACAGCGTATTGAAGTATGTATACACCAGCTTAAGATATCTCCTAATGAATAAGGGAAAAGTTCAAAATCATAAATGGCGACTAAATTGCTTGAGTTAAACACATCGTCTAACACGATAAAAAACTCCTTTATTGATGAGTCCTTAAAATAACTTTCATTTTAAAGGTTAACATTAGATTTTATCAATTAATCTTACCTTGCTTTTCCATGGGTGTGAAAAACGATTTTTCCATACACTAAAAGAAAATAGAGGCGAAGTCCATCGTTTACGATTAGGTGCATCAATAAAATGATAGATAGCGGCGGATACAATAAGAACAAGAAAGACTACCCGATAAGGATGCTGATTCCATTTATCTTCAGTATAACCAAAATAAGTTAAAATCATGAGAAGGCATGCGCTGAAAGAACCATGACAAATATAAACTTGATATGAAATATTGCCTAACCAAGTAAGAAATTTATTAACCACCGGGGAAGAAATTTTAATATGAGGCGAATAAATGAGTGCCAATGCTACGCCAAGGACAAGGGCGCACTGAATTGTACCTGGCAATTGATTATAAACACCCATTAATAGAACAGGTAAAAATAACAAAAGACATTTAGACCATGATTTATTAAAATTTCTATAATATAAAAACCCAAGCAGCCACGCCCAGGCGCAACAAATAAAACCGTGGCCTCCTGCTTCGCCTGCATAGCGTGTCCAGTTAAGAAATGGCGAATGTGCGTATAAATCACCAGATATACCAATTATAATTAAAAGAATTACATTTGGGGTGCGTCTGAAAATAGGGGATAAGAGGTATAATCCCTCCTCAATCGCTAATGACCAAGAGACAATATTTGCATTGATTGCTGTTGTAAAGTAACCTTGCATCATAAAAGCGTTACCGATTATTTGGCCTGTGGATGCGTTATGTTTTATAGCGAGCGGCAATACAAATGCAAAATAACAAAAAAAATAGGTTGGCCAAATTCTCCAAATTCGTCTCAATAGGAATTTTTCAGGTTTCTTTGTGATGGAATGTGCAATGGAATATCCTGAAATCATAAAAAATGCTATTACTGCAGCAAAACTCCCAAGATAGTGAGCAAAATTTACCAAACTTTTACCATGATGTACTAAAGGGCTAAAATCTGTATAACCTCCCCAATGTGAAAATAAGACAATCATGGCTAAAAAAAATCTGATGGCTGCTAATAGAGACCAATTAGTGTTAACTTGAGTGATTTGCTCGGGAGAAAAAATATTTTTAATAAGAAGAGCCTCAGATTTTGCGGTTTGCATAGTTACATCCATATAACTCGATATAATCTTTCATTTTACAATGAGGATTTTCAAGTTCCTGAACAGAATGTGATAGTATACGGAAGCAAAATTACTTTGTGAACAACATTGGATTGGTTAGTTTTAGCATATGGTATAAAGTTAGCTTTAAAGAGCAAACTAAAAATCTATTTGTTGGAGTAAGAGTGAAACAACCTATTCGCCTACCAGAGCTCGACGGATTAAGAGGCCTTGCTTCTCTCATGGTCTTTTTTAATCACCTTGCTTTAACTATTCTTCCCTCATTATCAACCTTATCTCCCGATGCTTCTCATCATCATATTTTCATCACTATTGGCTTTTCGCCTCTCAACATTTTCTGGGGAGGGGATTTTGGGGTGTGTATTTTTTTCATATTAAGCGGATATGTGCTTGCCCAATTTTGTAGTCATACGCGTCTTGGTTTATTGGCGATGATGGTAAGACGCTACCTGCGACTTGCCTTACCCATGTTATTTAGTACCTTATTTGCCTTTGCATTGCTGGATTTTGGCATGTTTTTCAATGGTTCAGCGTCAAAAATTATTACCCACAGCGATTGGCTTGCTTTGTGGTATCACATGCAACCAACTGTCTGGATTGCAATTAAGGAAGGACTCGTTTCAGCATTTGTCCACGGAAAAAGTGCTTATAATTCTAATTTATGGACAATGCGCATAGAATTAATCGGTTCAATGATGCTGTTTATTTATTATGTATTGCCTAATCGATTCACACGAATTATTTTACTTACTCCTGCTATTTTATTCTTGCCGAGTTATTTCCCTTTATTTCCAGCAGGCGCTTTATTGTTTGAACTATCATATTCTATGGAAGATTTCTATGCTCGTAATAGCAAATACATTGAAATAGTGGCAATTATTTTATTTTTAATGGGTATTTATGCAGGGAGTTTCCCGGCCTCTGGTACGAATGTTAGTTTTGCATCACCCTGGCATAACTTTCTTATCAAAAGCAGAAATGCTCAAGCATGGCATATGTGGGGTAGTGTTTTCATGTTGCTCGGTGTGATTTATTCTAAAACGATAAACTACTATTTCAAATCGATGTTATTTCAATTCTTGGGTAAGATTTCCTTTTCATTATATTTGGTTCAAATCATGATATTTTGTAGTTTTACTTCTTTCATGATGCTTTATTTCAAAGATCTTGATTATCTTTTGGCGGTTTTGATTGTAGGTATTAGCTCGCTTTGTATTTCATTGATATTGTCATATATCATTGCGATTTATGTGGATGCTACCTCGATTAAGTTTTCTCGAAGGCTGGGTAAGCTTGTTGATCAGTTTGAGCGCGCTGTAAGCGGTTTGCTCTCTTCCACCTTCCTCGATTTGGCGCATCGATATAATGATAAATAAAGATAGACATTCCAAAAACAACTACTATAAACGCAGTAGCACTATTTTTTAAGAAGTGAATTGTTGAGAGTACAAACCAGATAGGGGCATGACAGATATACAAAGGGTAAGAAATATTACCTAGCCAATTAAGACGGCGATTCATTTTTTCAGATAAGGTTGTGATTGAAGGAGAATAAATCAATAATAATGCTGTTCCTAAGACAACTGAGCATTGAAGTTTACCAGGTAACTGATTACATGCGCCCATTAACATAACCGGAATAAAAATTAAACTGATCTTTGCTAATGTATTATCAGCGTGACGATAATAAACAAATCCTAACAACCAAGCCCATGCACAACAAATCACACCTCGTCCTGCCACTTCTCCTGCAAAACGAGTCCAGCCTAATTGATCAGAATAAAAATAAAATAAACTAGATATTGCAATTAATCCGGCAAGAACAAATGTATGAGTTCGTTGAAAAAGGGGGGAGCAGTAATATAACAACTCTTCTATGGCAAGTGACCATGTACTTGAATTCGATTCCAGGACAGGAATAAATAAGCCTTGCAGCAACAATGCATTTCCTACTATTTGCCAGCCTGTATAGGTGACAAAGAAAAAAGTAACGGGAAGAGTCAATACAAAAAAAGTAAAAAGGTAAGTAGGCCAAATTCGCCATATCCGTCTTAATATAAAGCGTTCAGGTCTATTTGTGATGGAATGTGCAATGGAATAACCTGAGATCATAAAAAAGGCCATCACTGCACCGAGGCTACCGAGAAAATCGGCAAATTCGCATGGGCGAAAGTGGTGGTAGCCACCCATATGAGAAAAAAAAACGATGGATGCTAGTGTAAAACGAAGACCGGCTAGGACAGACCAATTGGTATTTAATTTCATTTGGGTGCTCTTTGAACTCAGATTGCCTTTGATTTAATGAGTTTAAAATTTTAGGAGCGTATTGATCTCATAGCATATCTTAATGGTTTAGTGATCCGCCATGACTTTGATTGTAAAACGCCATCTAAATCATTTTTCATTTGATTTCTTTCTTTTATCATTTCATTTCGTTCAGTCATGACTTGATTTAATTGATTAGTGAGTTTTTCAATCATTGCATTTAGATCGGCAGACGTTAAATAGCGTTGAGCAATTTCAGAATTAACTGCGGAATGAGTCGTTGCTAATTCTAAAACACAACGAAATGGTGTGTTGACGATTTTTTTTAAAATTACATTGATATTGAAACAAGGAATACGACCACCTTTGAGATTGGCAGATTGTTTTGTTGAGAGCTGTTCTATATGTCGAAAATCCATTCCTAAACGATCAAAATCATTGCTGCCAGCCTCCGTAAAAAAAAGGTCAAGAATTTCATATTGATTGGCTTGTGCGAGATCATGAAAAAAAACTGGAGTATAGCAATAGTAACCATGGTCTAAGTAACCTGTTCCTGGCAGTTGGTGATAAATAATGCCATCAACTTTAGCAGCGTCATGAATAATTTTAAAACTGTTCCATTGATTAAAAATGTGTTCAGTGGTGCCGAAATTTAAAATGACATCGAAATATTCACTATGTTGTTTGGGAAGGTCATCAAAGTTGAGATCTAATATCTCAGTTTTAAGCGCAGGGCAGACATCAAAAGAATTATATTCAATGTTAGTAAGGTCAGTAAGTTCAGACAATAATGATGTGCGTTCTTCGGGACGAGGTGTTGAGAAATATTCAATACGTTTTAACTCTGTTACTAGCGCTTCATCAAACTGAGTGATGCCTTGATTTTGACAAAAATGGTGAAGTTGATTTTTTGTTGCATGATAGATATTTTGCGGCCCTATGTCTAATAATTTATTTTTTGTTTGTGTCAGATAGCCTTGTTTTTGCAAATAAAGCATGCATTCCAGATTCATTCCCATTTTTGCTTTCTCCTATCGCGGCTTAATTTTTTTAAATATTTATCTCAATAATAATATCGGCTATAGTAGTTCATGTTTAAACTTCAAAAGTATAGCTAAACATGCCAACTAAACACAATCCCTATTTTTATCGTGCCGATATCGATGGGCTGCGCGCCCTCGCAGTTCTATCTGTCGTACTCTATCACGCATTTCCCAATCGATTTCATGGCGGTTTTATAGGCGTAGACGTTTTTTTTGTTATTTCTGGATTTTTGATTACGTCTATTATTTTAAATGGTGTGACAAATGATGCATTTAGTTTTCTTACTTTTTATTCAAGAAGAATTAAACGTATTTTTCCGGCACTGATTGTTGTTATTATATTTTCGCTGATGATGGGTTGGTTTATTCTGCTGCCTGGTGAATATAAGCAATTAGGTAAACATGTTGCGGGTGGGGCAGGGTTTATTTCAAATTTTGTTTTATGGCATGAATCGGGGTATTTTGATGCTGCGGCAGGAACGAAAATACTCTTACATCTCTGGTCTCTCGCGATTGAAGAGCAATATTATTTAATTTGGCCGGCACTTATTTTTTTTGCATATAAACGAAAATATAATTTAGCGTTTATTTTTATTTTTTTAATGTTGCTTTCATTTTGGCATAATGTTCATTTAGTTAAAACACATGAAATTGCAGCATTTTATTCGCCGTTATCACGTTGCTGGGAGTTGCTCGCCGGTAGTTTGATTGCTTATTTCACCCTTAATTATAAGCCCTCTCAATCATTTTTAATTTTTAAACAATCCATTTTTTTACAAAATATGCTTCCTTTGATGGGGCTTTTTCTCATTTTATTGGGTGAAAAACTCATTACGAAAGCATTATTATTTCCAGGTTGGTGGGCGCTTCTTCCCATTATTGGGACTTCTTTTATCTTATTATCTTACCCAAATTCTTGGGTAAACCAGTATATATTATCTCATCGCATTTTAGTTTCCATCGGTCTCATTAGCTATCCTTTATATTTATGGCATTGGCCTTTGTTAGCATTGGCGCGCAATCAGACTGATCAATTACTCACAATCGAAGCACGTTTAATCATTGTTGTTGCAAGCCTGGTATTTGCTTGTTTAACTTATCATATCATTGAAAAGCCCATCCGTTTTGGTAATCGACTTCGCTTTCAAGCGCCTATCTTATGTTTGTTGATGTTACTCATTGGTTGTTTTGGTTTTTATGACTATAAGCAAAATGGACTTGTTGGATATCGTATGCAAGACAAATTTGATTACGATGCTTATTTTGATGGGTATTTTCACGATCAAACAAAATTTGTTGTGGAGAGAGAGCAAATTGGGCAAGATCAATGTAATCGATTTGATTATCTTAGTCATTGGGGGAATAAAGCACCGCGTCCAAATATCAGTCCTGAGTGTTATACTAAGCATACTAAAAAATCTATTTTATTATGGGGCGATTCGCATGCGGCTCATCTTTATTATGGATTGACTCAAATATTACCTAAAGATATTTCTGTTTTATTGGTATTTAGTTCTTCGTGTACACCGCATCCAGTTAATTTAAAAAGAATTCATGATGATTATTGTGAAATGTCGAATTATTCTGCTTTAAATGTAGCAAAAAAAGAAGTGCCAGAAGTTGTGATATTAGCCGCCAGTGGCTCTTTTGATATCAATTATATTCGACAATTATCACATCAATTAAAGCAATTTGGTGTTAAAAAAATATTTGTTATGGGTGAAGTTCCTCATTGGAAGCCTTTCTTATATAAATTAATTTTAAAAGATTATTGGTACCATACGCCTCATCGTATTCTTGGACATCAAAATCAAGATATGTTGTCACTTGATCAAGCATTTAGAGCGCAATTAAAACCAAATGAAGAATTTGAATATGTAAACTTGTTCCATTTTTTTTGTAATCAAAGAGGGTGCATGACATATTTTGGTAATAATAAACGTGATAATTTAATTACATTAGATGATGCACATCTGAGACCGTTTGCGTCAGTTTATCTCGCGAAAAACTTGCTTGTGCCATTAATTTTGAGGCAGTATCAAACCCAAAAAGTGTATAAGTTAGGTTAATCCGTGCGCTCCTCAGGACGAGCGGGGAACGGGTTAACCGAACCTATACCAAAAGTATAATATTTATTTGGTATGCCTAAGCTTTTTATTATCACCTTAATGATCTTGCGTGATTCATTTAAAACTTTCGAGGTTTTTTACTCATCCCATCACCTTCACTTGCTCCCTCAGAAATATCATCATCACTTCTTTTCGTCTTTGTACTACTAGTCATAAATCGTTGCATGTTCTTTTTTTCATGACGTGATAATGCATCAGTCACGGTAGGTAAAATAGAAGGTGTTTTAACTGTATTTCTTAACTCAATTTGATCATTGATTAATGTTAAAATATCTAAATATTGCTTTTGATCTGCAATGGATTGCAATTTTTCTAAGACAAGTGTTTCTAAACAATGTTGTTCATTCATTTTTTTTATTAAACGCTGAGCAATTTTTGTTTGACCGTTATCAACCGCAATCTTTAAAGCGGTGTTATAATTTGCAACGCAAATGTTTTTTCCAAGTGAGAGCATGATGTCTATGCAATCAATATCATTATTATTAACCGCAAGCAAAAGCGGCGTCCAACCGTCATTACCTTGAATATTAAGATTAGCTCCATAAAAAAGTAAAGTAGAGACGCAGTCAATATTCCAATTTTTTATAGCGATTATCAAAGCGGTCTCGCCTTGTATATTCTGTAAATCAATAAAGGCGCCACGTTTAATTAAGGTATTAATACATTCATTAAATCCAAACATTGCCCCATACATGAGTGGAGTTAAAGCACCACAATCTGTAATATTTGGGTTTGCGCCATTATTTAATAACAAGAGAACAGCTTCATTTGAGCCGCGTATTACTGCGGCAGATAATACTGAAAGAAATTTTGATGTATATGTATTATTTATTAATGTTGATACTTCATGAGGTTGAAGATCAATAAGTTTGAATAAGGCTGGTAAAAGATGAGGTGTAGACATGGCAAAGATAAATAGGCTTTTTCCTTGATTTCCAAGTAAAATTTCTTTTGCTATTTCAGGATTTTTTAAATATTCTTCATAAATGGTAAAAGGGGTGTTTTCAATATTTTCTATACAGGCTAATTCAATATAAATATCATCGCCTAATCGGCGTATCATCTCATCAACACATTCTTTAAGAGAGGAAAATGATTGTGCTCTTCCATTTTCATATCTAGGATCAAAAAAGTACCATTGATCATTCTCGTAGCTTAATTCACAGGCATGGATAGGATTATGTACTAAGCATATATTCTTTTGGATGGCGTGTTTTACAGTTTTAGGTTCTAATATTTCAATGAGATTTTGCGAGCTAAAATGACCCCCAATTTTGTAATTATATTTAATTTCAAATTTTTGATTTGAATTATCTAAAATAACAAAAGGTCCGCCTGGCAATAATAAATTACGTTGAAGCATACTAATATGCGAAGCTTGATTAAATACAATAGCATGAATGAAGCGTTCAAAAATGTCATGTAAAACGACAGGGTTATTTGCATTGGGTAATGTCACTTCTTTTTGTAATGACTCAAATGTACCATCCCATGTTGAGATAAGATCAATCACAGCTTCCCACCAGGCTAATTGACCAGTAAGGCGCATGGCGGCACGACAGACTGATAATCCGTGACAAAAGCCGCCTTCTTCAAGTTGATTAATATATTCTAATGTGGCTAAAAAATTTGGCGGTAGATTTTTTAAAACAGGATAGGCTGCAGCTTCTTGTTCATTCAACGAATGAAGTTTGTCAGATAAAAGCCTTAAGTAAGCTAGTACTTGATGGCTAATAGCAAGTTGAGATTTGTCTCTATTTAACATAATGCCTCAATTTAATAAATTGAATCACTATCATGCTTTAAGTATAGCAAATAAAAGGCGGGGTCGTTGTTTTTACCAGATTTTAGTTATGCTATATTTGGACTTGAAAATATCTAGAATTGGAGTTATGATTATTAATATAAAATCTAAGTAAGAGGTATCATCATGGCTGCAGTTCGTCATCTACTCAATGATTTGAAAGATCCCTTTAAAGAAATGAATTTAATCAGAGAAGGTCTTGAAATAAATGTCGTTGAATCATTTTTGGCCAAAGAAAATTTTTTAGTGAAGGATATTTTAGAAAGATTGCATATTCCATCATCAACTTATTTTTCAAAAAAGAAAAATCATCAGCCTTTAGATACTTATGCAACAGAAAAATTCGTTAGATTGATTAGTGTTTTTATGAAGGCATCAGAGATCCTAGGTAAAATAGAAGCCAAAAATTGGATTTATAAAAACGTGCCTTCTTTAGATCATCAAGCACCTATTAATTTATTGGATACGGAAGTTGGCCATCGCCTTGTTGAGCAAACTCTTTTACAAATTAAATATGGTATGTACGCTTAATGACAACATGGTATCGAGCTTCGCAATTTAATGCAGTTAAAAAAGTATTTTCTGGTGATGGTGGATTGTTTACAGCAGCTCGATGGAACCATCTTGGCAGGCGAGTTATTTATTGTTCTGAATCCATATCACTTTGCACCTTAGAATGGCTGTCGCACAATGGATTATCTGTATCAGGTTTTAATTATTATCGATTTTCAATAGATGTTCCTGAAAAATTAATTCATAAATTTACAATAAAAGAATTACCAAAGGAATGGAACATGACGCCATCAACAATTGTGACACGAGATTTTGCTGAAAAATACTTGTTTTTATCAGATAAGTTTATTGCTTTGCGATTGCCTTCTGTTTTAGTGCCAGAAGAATTTAATCTTGTGATTAATCCGATGCATAAAAATTTTTCTAAGGTAATTGAGACAGTGAAGTTGATGGGTAAGCATTCTGCGCCAGTGAGATGAAAATTTATAAAAAAACCATAAACAACAACATCCTTACACTATTCGTCGCACGTAATGACAAATCTCTCATTGTTTGATAACGCGCAAATTTATTTTGTGAGGGGAGTTGACTAAATTGATTTAAGAAAACATGATGAGGATGATCTTGAGGGAGGCGTAACGACAAAGCTTCTGCTTGTTTAAAACAGAGCTGCATATTTTTTTTCTTTTGCTGAATTAATTTTTTTAAGGCAGGCCAGCTTTTCAATTTTCCATAAAAACCACCGCTGCCTATAGTATTATTTTGATGTTGTCGATATAAAACAGTTGGCTGTGAAATAAAATCTATTTTTCCAGAAGCGGCAGCACATAATGCGCACCACCAATCATGCATGACCACTTGATCGGGAATTGGGGATGCTTGTTCTAGTAAAATGCGATTTATTCCCACCGTGCAGCCTGTCACAAAATTATTAATCAATAAAGTATGAAGAGGGGAGTTCACGTTACGATTTATTTTTTCATATTGCAAAAATGAAGGATGAATATCATGTAATTGTGAATCAACCACGCGCAAATCGCTGTGTACTAATAACGGTGTGTCATGACCAAATTGCTGCTCCATGGATTGAAGAAGCGCGGTTTGTACGCTTAATTTATCAGGCAGCCAAACATCATCTTGGTCACAAAAGAAAATAAAATTTTCATCTCGATTGAGTGCGTGTTGCATTAACACAGAAAAACTTTTGATTGGTTTGATATTACCAAGTTGATCTTCAATAAGATGGATACGATGATCTATTTCTATATATTTTTTGATGAGTAAAGTTGTGTTATCAGTTGAACTGTCGTCGCGAATGAGTAGTGTCCAGTGTGGGTAAGTTTGCGAAATTAAACTGTCTAATTGATCAGCTAAATATTTTTCACCTTGATACGTGCTTAAAAGAATTAAAACATTCGGATTGCTATTCATGCGAATTTTAGCCAATAAGATTTGTTAATTCCCATCCGTTTTTTAATCTTGTAAGGAATATATTTTTCGTTCAAGCCGAGTTGATAGGCGGTGTATTTAATGAAAGTGGAAAGTAATGCTCTAGGTAATAAATATAATTTTTTATTTTCCAATAAAAATTTTAATTCTGATTTAACGAAACGTAATCCTTCACCTGTCGCACTATTAAAATCTCGCAGTAACCATTTTTCACGTCCATGAAAGACGCCAATCGAAAAATATCGATGAAATTCTTCTTTTAAACTGAGATTATGCGAATGAAATACCGTTGCATTGGCAGCATAAGCAATCGAATAACCTTGTATTAATAATTTGGCAGCAACATAGGCATCTTCTCCTGAAATTAAGTGATCAGGAAAATTACCAATCGCTTCAAGCGGTACTTTTTTATAAGCAGCGAAACTATCCGAATTAAAACATGTTTTGATGCCATATTTATCTTTGTCTTGATACGTTCTGATTTGATCTGTTGTGGGATAATTAAAGAGCCTCGCATGTGCGCTCAGTGCGGTTGCATCTGGTTTCGGCAATTGACGTCCATAAGCGCAAGCAATAGTGTCCTGTAAAACTAATAATTCAATTAAATGTTTAAATGAATCAGGATGCGCGGGAAAAGCATCTTGCGTGAGATAAAGATAAATATCTGCATCGATAAGTTGAGTCGCTAATCTGCGCGTGCCACCATGATCAAATGATTTTTTAGGAATGGTGTGAATGGTGACGGGATAATCGGCAAGTAGAGCTTGTGATTGATCTGTGGAACTTGAATCGATGATGAGAATATGATTTGGTTGCAGTGTTTGTTGCATAATGGCAGGGAGCAGAGTGGGGATTTCTGCTCCTGCATTATAAATAGGGATGATAAGCGCAATTTTAACCATTCACCGCTTCTCGTAAATTACTTGGCAATGCTTCACGCAACGCATCGACTTTATCCGCTTTTTCCCAACTGACATTTAAATCTTCGCGGCCAAAGTGTCCGTAAGCAGCTGTTTGTCGGAAAATTGGTTTCACGAGATCTAACATTTTAATAATGCCATATGGACGCAAATCAAAATGTTTTCGTATTAATCCAATAATATTTTCGTCAGATATTTTTCCTGTACCAAATGTTTCAACAAAAATAGAGACAGGTTCTGCTATGCCAATCGCATAAGACACTTGTATTTCGCATCGTTCAGCAAGACCTGCTGCAACAATATTTTTTGCAACATAACGACAAGCATAAGCAGCAGAACGATCGACTTTGGAAGGATCTTTTCCAGAGAAACAACCACCACCATGACGCGCCATACCGCCGTAAGTATCAACAATAATTTTTCTGCCTGTTAATCCGCAATCACCAAGTGGACCGCCTACAACAAATCGGCCTGTAGGATTAACAAAATATTTCGTGTCTTTATTTAAAAAATGTGCAGGAATAACAGGTTTAATGACTTCTTCGATGACAGCGTCAACTAAATCACTGTGTTCTATATCAGGATCATGTTGTGTAGAAATCACAATGGCTTTAACAGCAACGGGTTTGTAATCAACATAATGAAAAGTGACTTGGCTTTTTGCATCTGGCCGCATCCACGGACAACCATTGCGACGCACTTTTGCTTGACGTTGCATGAGTTTGTGTGCGAAATAAATAGGAGCCGGCATGAGGACTTCTGTTTCATTAGAAGCATAACCAAACATAATACCTTGATCACCAGCGCCTTGTTCTTCTGGTGAAACACGATCAACACCTTGTGCAATATCAAGTGATTGTTTACCAATTGCTGACATGACAGCACATGATTCCCAATCAAATCCCATATCAGAACTATCATATCCAATATCACGAACAACGTTTCGTGTTAATTGTTCTACATCAACCCAAGCAGATGTTGTAATTTCACCGCCGACAATGACCATGCCTGTTTTAACATATGTTTCGCATGCAACACGTGCAAAATGATCTTTTTCGATAATAGCATCTAATACGGCATCTGAAATTTGATCACAGATTTTGTCAGGATGACCTTCTGAGACAGATTCTGAGGTAAATAAAAATTCTTTCGACATGATGATGATTCCTTATTTTTAGGTGATTCACAATTTTTTTATGGGGCTCCATTAAAAAAGTTGTGAATCACCTTATTTTTTGTGATACAGATTGAGTGCCTCGTCAACTGTACCAAAATATTTTATACACCCACCTTCTAATAACAAAGCTTTATTACAAAATTCTTGAATTAATTCGTCAGAATGTGTAGCAATGACAACAATGCTAGATTGATTCAATAAAGAAACCATTCTATCTCTGGCTTTTTCCATAAAATCAGCGTCGCCCGCGCCAAAAATTTCATCGATCAATAAAATTTCTGGTTTAATACTGGTCGAGATGGCAAAAGCAAGACGCACGCGCATACCAGAAGAATAGGTGCGCACAGGCATATTAAGATAATCACCTAATCCTGTTAATTCAGCGATTTCGTGAATTTGTTTTTTGATTTGATTTGGGGTAAGGCCTAAAACAATACCACGCATGGTAATATTTTCATAGCCCGTAAATTCAGCTTCCATGCCTGACATTAAATCAAGCATAGGAGAAACATTGCCTTTGATTTTTAAACGACCTTCAGTAGGTTCATAAATTCTTGCCAGTAATCGCAAGAGTGTACTTTTACCAGAACCATTATGTCCGATTAATCCAACACGATCACCATGTTTGATGGATAAAGAAATTTGATTGAGTGAACGTACAACAATGTGTTGATTAGCGTCTTTGGAAACACTACCACCTGTTGCTAAACGTAAAAAATTTTTTTTGAGCGAACGCGAATTCACATTATAAATGGGAAAATCAACGCAAATATTTTTTAATTCAACGAGCGCCATACCAACCTCTTACAACCAGTAAACGATGCGTGCGCGATAACGCATAAACATTAAGAAACTTAATATTATGCCAAAAACAGAAACGAAAAGAACAATAATAAATGTCATTTTTGTTGGCATTTGACCGAGTAAAGGTTGACGAATGATTTGCAGGAATCCATAAAATGGATTGAAGCTCATAATGAATTGATTTTTTGGACTGAGCATACTAGGGTCCCACATCACCGGCGTGATAAAAAAGATCACTTGAATAAGGCTCTTAATCACTTGAGCAATGTCACGATATCTCGCGCCCAACATGGCAAGTATCATGCCATAACTCATGGCGTTTACGTAAAGCACTGCTAAGCCAGGAAAAAGTAAAAGCGTATACCAATTGATTTTTGCATAATCATGAAATAAAGCAATAATCGGTACAATGACAATAATATTATGAAAAAAAATAATGATGTTGCGATAAATAATACGGTGAATATGTAAACTATACGGCAATTTGACTTGTTTGATTAAACCGTCTGAAGTCACAAAGCCATCAGTGTATTCTGTGACCATTGTTGAAATGAGTGACCAACCTAACATGCCGGCAACAAGGAATGGAAAATAATGTTGCAAATCGACATGAAAAAGACGGCTGTATAAATAGCCCATGGAGTACACGGTAATCGCCATGCTGATTGTGATCCAAAAGGGGCCTAATATGGAACGACGATAACGCAGTTTAATGTCTTGAGAGGCAAGCATCGCCCAAATGCGCCATTTTTTTATGCCCAAGTAAAGATCAGTGCAAGCCATTTGTCTCTGCGTAACTTCAGGGAAATCAATGGCTGCATCTTGGATATCAGCTGTGGTTATCGATTGTTCAGTTAACATAGATTGAGTGATTGTGTTATCTTTAATAGAATAGCGCGTCAGGATAACACCAGACGCTTTTTTTGACAACTTAAAGTGAGGAGTTCTGTTTTATTGTTTTGCGGCTTAAAAGTTGTCATCCTGAGCGTAGCGAAGGATCACTAACAAACGGCATAAGCGTATTTTAATGATCCTTCGCTGCGCTCAGGATGACAAGCTTTCTCGCGGGAATGACAAGTTTTTACGTGACGATAAGATGTGAATTTAATGATTTAATTTAATTTGATTTAATTTTTTGAAATATGATGTGTTAAGGTGTTTATGCTCCCCAAAGGTCTATTAAAAGAATACTCCCGTGCATTGGCCATTGCCATGCATATTCTCGATACGCTGGTCGTTTTTATCGCTGGTTGGCTTGCCTATTTTGTTCGTTTTAATGAAAGTGTGTTTCCTTCTTCATATGGCGCTGCTTTATTCATTGCTTTACTCATGACACCGTTAGTTTTTTCATTTTATCAAATTTATACTTCCTTGCGCGTAAAAAGTTTTATTAAGCACATCATTAATTTAATGGAAGCTGTTTGTCTATTAGGTTTCATTTTAGCTGGCCTCTCCTTTTTTACAAAATCAGGTGACGCGTTTTCGCGCACCTGGTTTGTTTTATGGATGGTATTTGCCATCATTTTATTAATTGCATTTCGATGCAGCTTATTATTTTTCCTTCGTTTCATGCGTTCACATGGATTAAATGAGCGCCGAGTTGTCATCTTTGGTGCGGGCGAATTAGGCGAAAAGTTTGCAGGCAGTGTGCAGCAGGCATTGTGGACTGGATTCCGCATTATCACATTTATTGATGATCATGCGCAAGAGAAACCTGCAACAATACATGGTATTTCTGTCATTCAAACGCCAGAACATTTAAGTCAATATTTGCATGAGCAAGATATTGATGAAATTTGGTTGGCTTTGCCTTTGCATGATGAATCGCGTGTCAAAATTATTTTGCATGAATTGCATCATCAAACCATTACAACTCGTTTTGTTTTAGATATTTTTGGTTTAGATTTATTGTCGCATTCTGTCGCAGACATTGCAGGATATCCTGTTTTAAATATTCGTTCTTCGCCTATGGTTGGTGTGAATCGTTTAGTGAAAGCGATAGAAGATCGATTCATTGCAGGCATTATTTTATGTTTGATTAGTCCATTATTATTATTGATTGCAGCGAGCGTGAAATTAACATCGCGTGGTCCTGTGTTTTTTAAACAACAACGATTGGGGTGGGACGGTCGTGTTATTAAAGTTTATAAATTTCGTACCATGGTGTTGCATGAAGAAAGAGATGGCGTTGTGTCACAGGCAACGATTGCGGACAAACGCGTGACTTTATTCGGACGTTTTTTACGTCGAACCAGTTTAGATGAATTGCCACAGTTTATTAATGTATTGCAAGGGCGTATGTCTATTGTGGGGCCGCGACCACATGCACTTGCACACAATGAATTGTATAAAGAAGCGATTTACACTTACATGCAGCGTCATCGTGTGAAACCTGGGATTACAGGATGGGCGCAAATAAATGGTTGGCGCGGCGAAACAGATACCATAGATAAAATGAAAAAAAGAGTAGAGTATGATTTGTATTATATTAATAATTGGTCGCTTGGATTTGATTTGAAAATTATTTTGTTAACGATTGTGAGGGGGTTTGTTTCTAAGAATGCTTATTAGGTTGTTGGGCTTCGCTTTGTTGGGCTTCGCTACGCTCAGCCCAACCTACGCCCAACCTACGCCCAACTTACGCCCAACTTACAGCAGGCTAAGTTGTCATCCTGAGGCCTGCGAAAGCAGGTCGAAGGATCACTACCAAATGTCATACACGCATTTTAGTGATCCTTCGACCTGCTTTCGCAGGCCTCAGGATGACAATTCTTAGATCTTAGACGAAATCATTTTTTTTACTTCACTTGCTGCGCTCTGCCAATTTAATCGTTCAATAAACTCCTGATATGACGCATTCGCCATTTCATTATAACGCGCGCGATTTTGCATGACATTCACAATATAATCGCAATAATTTTTCACAGAAGCATCTAAACCAAAAGTCATGCCATTAATATTATCTTTGACAATCGTAGCAATGCCGCCAATATAAGTTGTTAAACACGGCACAGCAAAGGCATTCGCTTCACAAAAAACAATGCCATAAGCTTCAGCGCGAGAAGGGACGAATAAAAAATGTGTTTCTGCTAATAGTTGTCTGATTTTATGTTTGCCTTCTTCTGTCTGTTTTGAAATAAAACCTAAGCACTTTATATAAGAGGGAATAGGATTTAATTGGGGTGGCGAATAACCTGCAATGGTTAATTCAACAGGATATCCTGCTTTATGCAGGGCATGAGCAACCGCTAAAACAATATCACCACCTTTACGTTCCCAACTTTTTGCAAGAAACAATAATTTTATTTTATCTTTTGCGCGACGTTGAATAATCGATTGTATTTCTTGTGCATTAGGATAACTATCAATGTTTGCGCCAAAGGGAACGACTTTTACTTTGTCGCGGCTGGTGCCATATAATTCGATGGCTGTATTTGCTGCCCAATCAGAAGAAAAAATAGCAAGCGCGCATCGTGATAAACATGCTGAAGTAATTTGATTACCTTGTTCTATCGTGCTAGCGCTGTGTCTACCAAAAGGTGGATAAAATCCAAGTAATCCTGCATAAAGTGCATCGGTCCATAATACAATCGGTTGTTTGCAATCTAAATAAGCGATGGGATTAATTAATGGTGAAATAATTACATCAGAAGAATGTTGTTGTAATTGTGCTGCAACTTGCGTCGAGTAGTGTTTCGCAACGGTTGTATTAAAACGAGGACTTTCACGTTGTCCCACTAAATATTGTTTCCATAATTGTTTAATTTTAAAAAATGGCGGTAATTGACGTTTCAGTGAACCAATATAAGTAACAGCATCGTCATTCTCTGCTAGCGCTTTTGCCATGTGGTACGGTGTACCAGACCAAAAGTGAACGTCCTCAGCATTAAAAACCGTGGTGTATGCGATTTTCATATAAACTCCAAAACTGTTGATGAAAAGCTGGCGCAGAAAAATGCTGGATCACACGTTGATAAGCTTTTTCTCCCCATGCATTGCGCTCATGAGAGGATGAATCGCAAATATATTTCATGGCATCAAATAATTGTGTGACATGATTTGGGGTAATTAATAAGCCTGTGTCATGAATGACTTCAGGAATCCCATTCACTTGTGTTGCAATGATAGGTAGTTTTGCAATCATGGCTTCAATTAATACCCGACCAAAAGCTTCTTGTATGGAAGATAAAACGAAGCAATCAAATGCTTTCATATAACGATAAGCATGTGGAAGAAAACCGGTAAAGAAAATATCGTTAGCTAATCCCGCTTGATTTGCTTGATTTTTTAAGGCGTGTTCTAATTCACCATCACCTGCAATGACTAATTTGGCGCGAGGATAATGTTGTTTGATTGATTCAAATGCTTTAATTAAAGTGGTTTGATCTTTATTGATAGCCAAACGTCCAATATGACCAAATACAAAAACATCTTCAGGTAAGCGTAATGCTTTTCTCGCTTCTTCGCGTGAGAATAAATTTTTTTCGCTGTTTTCTGTATCCATCATGTTATACAACGTGACAATGCGATCTTGTGGAATACGCGATAAGCTACGGCGAATATCATCACGCACTGCATTAGAAACACCGGCAAATAAGGTATTTTTCTTTGCGAGCGCAGAGATTAATAATTGTCTACCACGCGCTCGCATCGTTCCTAATTCATGCATCACGAAAACAAGCAGCGGAATGCGTATAAACTGTGCTACCCACAACATAATGTAAGCTGGTTTGTATCGATGACAAATGACGACATGATAATTTTTTTGCCGGCAGAGAGAAAGCAATTGTTTAATTGCACCTATTTTTAAATAACGAATTTTCTTTTTGGGGACATTTAAAAACAAAATATTTTCTGCGATCGTGCGTTGACGGGATTGTTCATTTGGTGTGCCGGTTAAATAAGCAACAGTGACTTCATATTGGCTTTTATCAAATAGCTGTGCATATTGATTGACGATATCAATGAATTGCGTTGCATCGCTATGACTAAGAATGAGAATATTTTTGCGCATGAAATGCTCAGTACAAATTATAGTTAAGGTCTGTTTACAATTCGGTATCTTGAGGTAAAAACCCTTGATTTTCGAGCATCGCAGCGCAGTTTGCATAGAAGTAAATGAGCAGCGAAGCACAGAAAATCAAGGGTTTTTACCCAAGATAGTAGAATTGTAGACAGAGCTTCGAAAAGGTTAAGATTTTAGCATGATTATGTTAATATCCAGAAGGTTTTATTTAGGAAAGGGCCCACATGATTACCAAAGCTATTTTCCCTGTCGCAGGATTAGGCACGCGATTTTTACCGGCAACCAAGGCCAATCCAAAAGAAATGCTGCCTATTGTCGATAAACCACTCATTCAATATGCCGTTGAAGAAGCGATTGCTGCAGGTATCACAGAATTAATTTTTGTTACAAGCAGCAGCAAACGTGCGATAGAAGATCATTTCGATTCTAATTTTGAATTAGAAAGTGCACTACAAGAAAATGGTAAACAAGATTTATTGGACATCGTGAGACGCATTTTACCTGATGGTGTTTCATGTGCTTATGTCCGTCAAAAATCACCGCAAGGATTGGGGCATGCTGTTGCTTGTGCGCGACAACTTATCATGAATGAACCTTTTGCAGTGTTGTTAGCAGATGATTTAATTGATGGCCAGCCAGCTTGTTTAAAACAAATGGTCGATAAATTTCAGCATACACAGTCGAGTATTATTGCAGTGCAACAAATCTCGCCAACAGAAACAGATCGTTATGGTATTGTTGAACCTGAATCTAAAGACAGCTTCACCAAAATAAATAACATTATAGAAAAACCACCTACTCATCTTGCGCCTTCACATTTAGGCGTTGTTGGACGTTATATTTTAACGCCGACCATTTTTGATATGTTAGAAAATACTAACAAAGGTTCAGGTGGTGAAATTCAATTGACAGATGCGATTGCAAAATTATTGAAGCGTGAATCAGTTTACGCTTATCAATTTCAAGGTAAACGTTATGATTGCGGCAGTAAATTAGGTTATCTGGAAGCAACGGTAGCTTATGCATTAAAGCATCCAGAATTAGCAGAAGATTTTAAACGATCATTGGCAGGTTTTGTTGTATGAAATATTTAATGCAGCGTGATTTTTTGCCTTATTATGTTGCAATTTTTGCGAGTCTTCTTTTGTCTTTTTGGCTGGATTATCGCGAAACTGTCATTAATCCCGATGCCATTTGTTATTTATTAAGTGCAAAATCAATTAGCACGATTGGAATTAAAGGTGCGATGCAATTGTGTAATCAAGCACGCTGGCCTTTTTACCCTTTCCTCATTCATGCATTCGCCCAAATCACGCTTTTTTCACATCTTATTTCAGCTTATATTTTAAATGCTTTATTTACATTGCTCACCGTTACTTCTTTTATTTTGATTGTAAAGATTTTGGGAGGAAATCGCCGTACGTTGTGGTTGGCAGCTGGTGTGATTTTATTAGCGCATACGTTTAATGATGTACGCGAATCTATTATTCGTGATCATGGATTTTGGGGTTTTTATCTTTTATCTTGCTGGTTATTATTGCGATACGTCGCTAAGCCGCAATTATCAACGGCTGTGATGTGGAGCGCGTCACTTATCATTGCAACTTTATTTCGTATTGAAGGCGCTATCTTTTTATTGTTTTTACCCTTTGTGATGGTTTTTCGATTTCGTTATTTTATTTATTTGCATCTTCCGCTCATCATACTTTGTTTGTTAGGCGGTAGTTGGTTGTTGCTTTATCATCATTATTCCATCGATCAATTAAGTCGTGTTGGTGAAATGATTAATGAATTTCGACAAGGAATCTTTCTCATTACCGATCGTCTTCTCAGTATGAAAACAAATTTAGCGCAATATGTTTTAACATCAGATTCTTATCATGATGCGAGTGTAGTGCTCATCATAATGATGATCAGTTGGTATCTGGTTAGTGTCATGAGTAATCTTACTTGGATATATACTATTTTAGTGGCTTATGCTTGGTATCATCTTTCTATTCGTTCAAAAGTATTAACCGCATACATTATCATCAATATTATTATTACGTTTGGATTTTTATTGCAGCATGTTTTTCTTTCTAACCGTTATCTCATCGCGTTGTCATTAATTCTCATGTTATGGGTACCATTTGCTTTAAATAATTTGTTTGAACAACGCAATCGTTTGTGTGCTTATGCGGCTGTCTTTTTTATTATGATTTTTTCATTAGGCGGTATTTTTGATTTTGGTTATTCAAAGTTATATATCCATCAAGGTGGTGATTGGATAGCGGCAAATGTACCAGCAACCGCTTCTTTATACGCTAACGATTATCAACTGATGTATTATTCCAAACATTTCGGCAATCAAATTTTTGATGTCTTACCAAATTACACAAAATTGAATGCAGTGATGAATAGTAAATGGAAACAGTATGATTATATTGCATTACGCATTGGCCATGAAAAAGAAAATCAATGGAAAATAGTGCAACAAGAAATAAATCGTGTTCCTGTTGCTGAGTTTCAAAATAAACGCGGTGATAGGGTTGTGGTATACAAATTGATCGGAGAAAAAGCGTGAATATTACAGTCATAGGCGCAGGCTATGTTGGTTTAGTGACAGGTGCTTGCTTTGCAGAATTAGGTAATCACGTTACTTGTGTTGATGTGAACGAAGAAAAAATTACCCATTTAAAAAAAGGCATACTTCCGATTTATGAACCTGGTTTAGATACCATTGTGACAAATAATCTTGAGCATGGCAGATTAATTTTTACGACTTCTATGACTGAGGTGAAAACAGAACCGCAAGTTATTTTTATCGCAGTAGGCACACCGAGTGATAATAATGGTGCTGCCAACATTCAATATGTGTTAGAAGCAGCGCGCTCAATCGGAAAAACGATTTCTCGTTATTGTGTTGTCGTTGATAAATCCACCGTACCAGTTGGGATGGCTGATCAAGTGGCGCAAGTGATTCAAGAAGAATTAAATAAACGTCAAGTCAACATTAAATTTGATGTGGTGAGTAATCCAGAATTTTTACGCGAAGGTGCAGCGATTGAAGATTTTATGCGGCCCGATCGTGTCATCATTGGATTAGATTCTGATAATGCAAAAAATATTATGTTAGATTTATATCTACCGATTTTACGCAGTCCAGAGCGTATTTATTTCATGCGTGTGAAAGATGCTGAAATGACAAAATATGCGGCGAATGCGATGTTGGCAACACGCATTTCATTTATGAATGAAATGGCTGTCTTGTGCGGACGCATGGGTGTGGATATTGAAAATGTGCGTATTGGCATTGGATCTGATTCACGCATCGGCCATGCGTTTTTAAATGCAGGTTGTGGTTATGGTGGTTCGTGTTTTCCCAAAGATGTGCGTGCTTTAATTAAAATGTCAGAAGAATATGCTGTTGAACCGCATATCTTGCACGCAGTTGAAAAACGTAATTTACAACAAAAATATATTTTGTCTGAACAGATTGTAAAAGCCTTTGGTGAAGATTTATCGGGGTTGACATTAGGTTTATGGGGATTATCTTTTAAACCAGGGACAGATGATATGCGTGAAGCTTCTTCATTAGTGTTGATTGAAGAAATGATGAAACGCGGTGCAACAGTGCAAGCGTATGATCCTGCTGCAATGAATGTGGCGAAAACAATGCTGCCGGAAATTTGGCAAACATCGGGGCAATTCATTTTTGCTGAACATCAATATGATGCATTAAAAAATGCAGATGCCTTAGCCTTAGTGACAGAGTGGAAACCATTTTGTTATCCCGATATGACAGTGATGAAAAATTTAATGCGCCGACATGTTATTTTTGATGGGCGAAATCAATATGATCCTAAACAAATTAAAGCGCATGGATTTGAATATTATGGAATAGGGCGTTAAACGACTTCAACCAGTTTGCTATATTTTTTTAAAATAGTATCTGAGGTTAATAAATGAAGCGGCTCGCTGATAGCTTGGGCAATTAGCATTCGATCGAATGGATCTCGATGAATATTCGGCAGCTTATTTAAGGCGATAATTTGTTTGGCTGTTAAAGGAAGTTCTGTAAAGCCTTCATTGTCAATTGCATGGATAAGCGCTTGAAGATCAACATTTATTTTTTTTAGTTGGATTTTAATGGCAGCTTCCCAAATAGAAATACTACTAATATAAACGATATCTGCATTTGTGATGATGGAGCGTGCTTGTTTTGTTAATTGAGGATCATCTTTCAGCCACCAGATAAAAAGGTGTGTATCTAAAAGTATTTGCATTATTTTCCCTCAAATTGGTCTAATAAATCATCTGGTAGAGGTGCATTGAAATCTTTAGCTATTTTGATTTTCCCTTTAAGTGCGCCTGGTTTTCGCTTTGGTTTGGTTGTGATAATAGGCACTAATTTTGCTGCTGGTTTACCTGCTTTTGCAATAATAATTTCTTCACCGTGCATAACAGCATCGATTAGTTTAGATAAATTGGTTTTTGCTTGATGAATGTTAACAGTCTGCATAAAAATCTCCTCTGGACTAAGCTTAGTTTAGTCTATTTTTAGGTGTATTACCAGAACCACGTGATGTGACTTAACCCGAATTGGTCTAATCAATGGGCTATAATAAAGGTATATCCGTTTAAAACGGAGAGTGTTCTAATGCCTGATATAGATCAACTTCCTGCTGGTCAAAGCTGGTTAGTTAGACGGGCGCAATCACTAGGCTATGCGCTTGATTTAACAGGGTGTTGTTTTGGTCTTTCATTTATGGCAATGCAGGCTGAATTAGCCGGTGAATTTGATATATTTTATAGACGTCTAGAAATAATTAACTCGATACCGCTCAATGAATTCTCTTTAACAATGGATCAAATTAAAGAAAATGTAACAAGTATTACTAAAGAGATAAGAGCTGAGGCAGAGAAAGAGTTTGAAGATTTATCTCCTGAGGAAATAATACAATTAGAAAAATCATCGTATACTAAAATTGATGAATTAAATGTTATCATGGATGATTTAATCGTTAAAAATATTGTTACTGTTGAAAACCGCGAGAATGAATTTCAATTACGTAAAAATAGTTTGCTGCGTAATGCCTACACGCAAAAAAAGATTTCTGAAAAATTTAGTGAATACCCCCATGATGATCAAATTGTTTTAGGCATCCCCGCTTTTTTTGAAAGTATGATGTTATATCAAAACATTTCTGAGCATTCATATTTGTTTAAAAAAGGACAAGTTGTACCATTTGAAAATCCTGCACTTTCAATGTCACTTGTTACATCAAATAAATTAATTCAAAAAGGAGGAATGACAAAAATTGATGCAGGCAATTTTTCAGGCGTGTATAAAAAAGATGAATTACAGTCATATTTTGAAAGTTTGAGAGAAGCGGTAAGAGCGGGAAGAAAAATCGATATTGAAAATGCTGAAAATGAAATACCACCTGTTACGCTTATTTTAAGCTGTATCCATCATACCATAGAAGTAAGTTATGACCCTTTGAAAGATGGATGGAGAATAGTTAATCCTAGTGCAATGTCACAAGCTAATGAGCTTATCTATGATGCTTCAGAAATAGCTGATAAAACTTTTTCGAGTTTTTTATCTAAAAATGAGATAACAACATTTTCTACAACGATCTATGGTGTCGGAGATGTAAACAATGTAAATGCACTTAATAAGATAGTCCAAGATTGGAAAAACAAGGAAGATTTTATCAATTTACATGCAGTGACGGCCGAAAAAAGTAATTTAGTCGATTCTTTTAATGCATCATGGCTTCATATCGCTGCTCAGAATGGAAATAGTGACACTATTACTGCCTTGCTAGCTAAAAATAAAAATCCTGATTTATTAGACTTTAATCATAATACGCCGCTTCATGAGGCGATAAAATACAATCAAGCTGATTGTGTGAGTGTTTTATTAAAAAATAAAGCTGATCCTAATCGAGTTGACCATGACGGAGATGCGCCTCTTGTATTGGCTGTCATGTTTAGTAAAGCAGAAATAGTGAAGATGTTGCTAGCGAGTGGAGCTGACATAAATATTAAAGCTCGCGAAAATAATACGCTATTACATATGGCAGTTGTAAAAGGCCGCTATGATGTTGTAGACGTTTTACTGAATCATGGTATTGATCCTAATGTGAAAAATGATCAAGGAAAAACAGCCTTAGATTATGCAGTTAAATTTGGTCATGATGATATTGCAAAACGCATACAAGAAAATCAATCTGAAAAAGAACATAAAGCAACTCGTCAAAGCCAGGTTGTTACTTCTTTCACTTTGTTTAAAAGTCATGATAGTGATAGAGAAATAGATGAAGTCGTGAAATTTTTAAAGCAAAATATTGATTTTTTTGCGGCACCTCTTGAAGATAGCGCTTCATTTCGTCAATGGACGCAAAATAATCAAGATGTTACAGAGTTGCAATCTTTGTTTGGAGAGTTAGGCGCCGCATTTCACGAAAATGATCAAATGCGTTTTTTCCAGTCTCTTATTGGAAATGATGGTAACAGTCAATGTTTAAGATCTGGTGATGAAACTAAAATACGCGAATTACTAAAAGAAAATTTAAATTTAACAAAAGTATTAGCGAAAAACGTAGATAATCCTAGTGTTAAAAAATGGCTTACAGATAAAGTATCACTGGGTGCTAAGCCGTGAGAGAAGCGGATGTAAATATAAAAATGTCATACCGAATTCTTTCTAACCGAATGAAATAATATTATTTTTTATTTGCATAATCTATCCCTCTTAAATATAGGCTATACTTTTAATATAAATAACATAAAAGCCTAAATGAGGATTAAATCATGAGTTTAGAAGAGAGCGTAGAGAAATTAGATGAATTTCTAAATAAAATAGATATCAAAAAATTAGATAAATTTTCTGTTAATGATGTATTGGATAGTGTTAAAAAAATAACTGATGAAGATTTAGCCCTGGCGAGTGAGTCGCTGCAATTATGGCGTGATGGAGAGGGTAGTTTTGAAGACCGCCTTAATTTATTTCAAGAGGCTTTGCCATTGAGTATTAGAGAGTCTATTGTCAAATTATATCAATTAAATAAAAAAATTATAGAAGTTATTATTGAGGAAAAAGGCAGCAATCCTGATTCGGGTGAATATAAGGGAGTTTGGGAAAAAAAATTAAAAGCTGAAAATGTTCAGTTGGATTTTAATGATGCGGAAACGATTAATAAATTATTATATTTGCATGAGCATATATTAGATCGACTTGCTATCAATCTTCCTGAACAGGATTTAATGCGAGAGGTATACACTTCACCATATATGTTTGTAAATAGTTTGCAACAAGCAATATCGTTTGATGAAATTTTTATTTCACCGGAAGACAATCTAAAAATAGAGAAAATTACCGAAAAATTTAAAAAAGTTGATGAAATGGCGGAACAAAAAACGAAAGAAAAACTTGAAGAAAGTCGTAAAGCAAGAAATATGGATATAACTGATGAGGAAAGAAATACGATTGAGAGTAAGAAAAATAAACTTCAAGAAGAAATAAGTAGCTTGTTAAAAGAAAGTGCTCTATTGAAAAAAGAAATAATCGGGCTGAAAAAAAATAATATTAAAGAGCAGAATTATAAGGAAATTGAAAAGAGGGTGGAAATACAGGAACGATTACATACTGTTTTGAACAGGCGCATTACTATAGCAACGCAATACTATACATCACATCAAAACGTGACTGATAAAGTTAGCAGTAAGAGACGAGACGCTGTTCATTCTGTCTTAGAGGCGCTTAATGATTCATCATTGGATAAGCAGGCTAAAATACAAAAAATTGAAGAAGCTATAAATAAAATTGATCAAGCAAAAGAACAAGATAAAAGAATGGTAAAAATAATTAGACAAGCAAAAAGTGCGCTAGGAATAGATGAGATGCGTGATAATTTGGTTGCAATGAAATCTCTACTGGAAAATCCTCAATTAAATTCTTATCAATATATTGAAAATGAAGAAAAGAAAATCAAAAATACAGAAAACATGAATGCATTAAAGAAAACTGCTAAAAGTGCTGTGGTTAATACCGCTAAATTTACAACTGTGCCTGGTTTTGCTTATTTTTTGGCGGAGCAAGTAAATATATTTAAAAAAAATTCTCCGCAAAATAAAACAAATAATAATGAAAACAAAGATACCAACAAAGATACCAACAAACCTCGGTCTCCTAAATCTAGTCGTTAAATATCTATTTAATATCTTACAGTGAAATTAATTGCAGCGGCATCACTAATAACGCTTCGCCTTTTACTGTAATGGTGGCTTGTTTTGTTTTCATGATATTTCCAATACTTTCAGAGAATCCAAATTGCAATGGATAATCATTTACTTCATACACTAAACCTTGTGATGAAAATGCACCTGCAGGAAAAGCTAACACACCGCATTTATCACCGATTTCTCCGGTGAAAGAAACGGTTTCATCTTTAACAAAACGAAGGGTTTGTTGTTCGGTATGCAATAATATTAATCTGTCTTTTCGATAGGCTGTACGCAAGACACGTAGGTTTGCTTCGTGATGATCTAAGCGGCCGCCGGTTGCGCAAATGAGTGTGATCGTTGAGGCATGATTTTCGTCGCAGTATTCAATGGCTTTCATTAAATCTGTGATGGCTTGGTTTTGGCGAGGCACAATCGTCACACCATGTGATCCTAAGTAAGGGGTTTCATCAGGATCTTTTTTTATTCCCCAGTGTGCGAGAGAGGCATCATTGAGTGTATCAAAATCGCCCAAAATAAGCTGCGGCATGATATCAAGATGCGCTAATCGATTAGCTGCTGCATCTAATGCAATAATGATTTTATCTCGAACAACTTCTTCGATAATTGTTTTTGGTAAAAAATCGCCATCTGCAACAATGACATAGTGGTTCATAGGGCCCCATTAAAAAATTAAAAACACCTACCATCTTGCATAATGATTCTTTATTTTATACTCTTTGCCATCGTGTGCAATAACTGAGAACTATTATGTTACTTTGTCTTGATGTGGGAAACACGCATATTTTAGGCGGCGTGTTTAATGAAAAAAAATTAATTTCTCGTTTTCGATATGCAACGAATTTAATGGGAACAGCAGATCAATTCGGGATGTTTTTGCTGAATATTTTGCGAACTAATCAAATAGAACTTTCAGCGATTAAAGCGACCGCAGTGAGTTCAGTGGTGCCAGGTTGTGATTTTACAATTCACCATGCGATCTCGCTTTATTTGAAATGCGATTATTATGAATTGCAATGGGGCGTGAAAACGGGATTGAATATTACGTGTGAAAATCCTGCTGAAGTTGGTGCAGATCGTATTGCCAATGCGATCGGTGCGGTGCATGCCTTTCCTAATCAAAATATGATTATTGTTGATATGGGAACAGCAACGACTTTGTGTGTGGTAACAAAAAAGCGCGAGTATTTGGGGGGATCGATCTTACCTGGCATGCGTCTTGGTATGGAATCATTAAAAGCAAATACAGCCAAACTCATGGCAGTTGAAATTGAAGCGCCGGCATCTGCGATGGGTAGAAACACAAAAGAAAGTATTCAATCGGGTCTTTACTTTGGGCAATTAGGCGCATTGAAAGAATTGATTCATTCGATTAAGCAAGAAATTTTTCCGGATGAATCTGTTAAGGTGATAGGCACAGGGGGATTTGCACAATTATATCGTGAGAAAAAAATATTTGATGCGATGATGCCGGATCTAGTTTTACAAGGATTATGTAAGGCGTATGAGCTTTCATTATAGTCTCGTGAGTCTCGTCATTGCGAGGAGTTTGCGAAGCAAACGACAAAGCAATCCACGTAAGTATTTAAACTCGATTCTGTCTGGGATATGATGCCTGTCTGAAAATTTTTAAATAAAAGGAAAAAGTAATGAAAAACGGAACCATGAAAAAAACCATTGTTGCAGTATTAGCAAGTGTTGGCGTGATGAGTGTGAATGTTTATGCAGATGATATGCAACCAGTAACGGGTGCGACAACAGAAACAACAATAGGAACAACAACAGGAACAACACAAATGCAACCACAAGCACCAGCCTCAACTTCAGCAAATCAGGCTGCAACTGCAGCAGGGGATGCTTTTTTAGCAGCAAATAAAACTAAGCCTGGCGTGGTGACATTGCCAGATGGTTTGCAATATAAAGTGATAGAAAAAGGCACAGGCCAAAAGCCAAGTATTAATGATTCGGTTACAGTTCATTATGCGGGAACGTTAATTAATGGAACGGAGTTTGATAGCTCTATTAAGCGCGGTCAACCTGTTACTTTCCCTGTTAATGCTGTCATTCCTGGTTGGGTAGAAGCATTGCAAATGATGCCCGAAGGATCGACTTGGGAGCTTTATATACCGTCTAAATTGGCTTATGGTGTGCAAGGCGCGCCGCCGGCGATTGGTCCTAATGAAACGCTGATTTTTAAAGTGCAGCTGATTAAGGTGAATAAGTCTTAGTTTGATTTGATTCCCCCATCCGCCTTCGGTACCTTCCCCCCGGTGGGGGAAGGCTTCTTAAGATATGGGGTCAAGTCTGGACAGTGGACAATTGTGTCCACTGTCCAGACTTGACCCCATAACCATTTCATTGGTCAAACAGATTTGAATTTTCTCTCACAAATATCCCTGGTTTGATCACATTTATTCCCTTGTAACCAGAAATAGTTATCAAATCTTTATCTCCGCTTATGATAACTTTAACTTTTGCTGCAAGCGCACAAGCTATAAATTTATCATCATCAGGATCACGTGATACGGGTTCATTTAATTTTAAAGGTGCATACATTTTTGAATTAATCGCTAGTAATTCCATAAATGTTCTTAAATCAATACCTGGGAATTGCTTTGATAATGCCTTGCATACTCGATCATATTCATCAATAATTTCTTGAGAAATAATAAGATTAATTTTTCGATTTTGCCATGCTTTTAAAATTTTATAAGGAGGTCCTGACCAATATATTCCTGAAATAAATACATTGGTATCCAAAATAACATTCATTCTTTTTCTTTCCTTACCTTCTTAATAAATTTTTGAATATCTGATTTGCGTAAACCAACCTTTTTAGCTTCATTTCTTGCTTTAACAATCAGATGATCAAATTCTTTCATTGAGGGAGGCGTAACGACTTTTAAAATGATAACGTCTTTTTCACCTAACACAACGAACTGATTCCCCTCCGTTAAACATAAAGATTTTCTTATCTCTTCAGGGATGACTACCTGGCCTTTTGATGACATTCGGGTTGTTGAAAGTAATTTCATAATATCTCCTATAATCTTACTGGTAAGATAATGCAATTCGTTGAATTTGTCAATGAATGCTGATATGGAATACCTTCAAAAGCAGTCTTTTGTTTAATGTGGCTAGATCATATTAGAGGCTTTAGCAGCTTAAACATTGAGCCTGTAAATCGTTTGGCTTTATCTCAATCTATAAAGATGGGAGTAGGTTTCGTCATGTTGGTGGATTGTCTGTTATTGTGACTGGATGCCAGCTTTCGCTGGCATGACAGTGATTTCACCGTCTGAATCTAGGTGCTTCGTCCATCTTGCTTCTTGCTTCGTAATCTTTATTTCTTGCCTCTTCTTTTCTCTGAACTCGAACATCGTAACTGTCGAATGCCTTGTTCATCTCTCTTTTTTCATCATCAAATTTATTCATTAATTGGTCCACTTTACTTGCGTTGTAACTCACTTTTTGAATATCTTTTCGTATATCAGCGGTAGTTTCTTTGAATTTTTTATACTGATTCATAAGAGCAGGATCCTTATTGTCATTGATATACATTTCACCTTTAAGCAAGCCTTGCATTTTCTGATCAACCATTTGTTCGACACGAGTCATGCCAACCTGAAAATCTTTAATCTTTTCTTGTCTGGCCTCGAAGGTACCTTCTTTTGCGTTAGCTTCTCTTTTTGCGGCTTCATTAGCTGTATCGATGGCTGATTCTACGTGTTCTTTCATATTGGGATCATCAGCTGCTAAACGTTGTAAACTTTGCTGAGTTTTTGTATCACATGATCCAATTAATTCCTTTATACCACCTAATTCTTCTGCGTTATTACTTTCAGAAGCTGTTTTAAGTGCGGCAAAGATGGCTTCTGGTTTTGTGTTTTCCGCAATCACGCTTTCAATAGTTTCAGCCTTATCACGCAATTCTTCTTCTATTTCTTTGGCTTTGCCTTCATTCATTTCTTCAGCTAGCGTAGAAAATTTATTAGTCATGAATTGCTTGTCATTTTCAAAAGTTTTATTGCCATTCAAGTTTGACCATTTGGCTTGAAAGTCATCGTATTGTTCTTGGACTTGAGCGAGTTTTCTAGCATTAATATCGATTCCATTGATGATTTCACTTTCCATTTTTTTACATTTATTATCTAACGCGCTTAATTCAGATAAATACTTGAGATACACGAGATCTTCCTGGGTTGGCACTTTTTTCATTTCTATTTGAGCGAATTTTGTCGCTTTTTCTGTAATGCGACTAACGTTATCTTCAATATCCTCCATGTTTCCTTTAATTTGACTAGCATCATCCATGTATTGCCGAGGAAGTTTTGCATCCGCCGTATTACCTTTATTACTCCCACCGCTAAATAGTTTTTTATATAACGCCGTCATTGATGGATTTTTTCTATCTTGACTCATAAATCACCCCTCGTTTGGCGATTGTTGAAAAATCTTGTTATTTGTTTAAATTATAGTCGGTCAATGGATTGTTGCTGGGGAGAATAAAGGTAAAGCAATTTCAACGATTTCATTCATAACTTATTGAATTCATTTATAGAATAATTTTGCAAGACTTGTTGCATCTCTTTTTTAAGTTACAATGGAGATATTCAAAAACAACATAAGGAGTGGGGCTATGCGTGGCATTGTATTAGCAGCAGCGGGTGTGGCCATTTCGTGTTTTTTGAGTGCTTGTAGTAGTATGTCTGGTTCTGATCAATATTCATCAAACAAACCCCAGAGAACGCAGGAAAATGTGGATTATGCTGCACGCATGCCGTCACAAATTGCATCGCGCGGTGAAAAAGTCATTATTGTGAATCCCAGAGTACATGCCTGGGGTGCCTATGATGGCAGCGGTCAGTTGGTGAAAGGTGGTGTAGCGACGGCAGGTAGTGATTGGTGTTCTGACATTCATCGTCGATGTCATACTCGGGTAGGATCGTTCCGTATTAATTCCTTAGGCAGTGAAGGATGTAAATCGCATATTTTCCCTCTGCCGCATGGTGGAGCGCCTATGCCATATTGTATGTACTTTAATGGCGGTCAGGCTTTGCACGGATCATATGAAGTGGTGGATGGTAATATTAGCCACGGGTGCGTGCGATTACATGTCGCGGATGCTGAGTGGATACGATTTAATTTCGCGCGTGTAGGGACGAAGGTGGTGGTTCAATCATATTAATCCCCACTAACAAAAGCGATTCGCAGCTTTTTAATGGGGCGGAGCGAAAGGGAGGGCTCCCACCGCGCGCAGCTTGCGAGCACGGTGGGATACCCGAAGCGACGGGGCCCCGTTAAAAAGTTGTGAATCGCTTTAAATCAATCAAAAATGAAGCCGATGATAAAGTGTTTAGGTTGTTGAATATATCGATCTGCGCCAACTACGGTTGGCGCTTGATTTACTGCATATAATGCTGCTGCATCTAAATCTGGACTACCGCTCGATTGAATTAATTGCACATCATTAAAATAACCTTCTGGATGTATTGTCATCGCAACGATTGCTCTTCCTCTAATGCCAAGTCGCCCAGCCATTTCAGGATAACGAAAATTAGCAGATAATGCTCTGCCGATTAATTTGATGAGTGGGTCGGCGGCTTGGCTCATATCACCAATTAAATAGATAGGTTCGGCAGCTTGCTGCGATTCGACCGCCTGGACTTGATCTTGCTGTAACATGTTTAATGATGCGGCTAAAATAGATTGTTTGACGACAGGTTTTTTTGATGAAGTATAGGTGTCACCACGTACAGCGGTTTGCGGAAAAGAAGGGTTTGCTTTCTGTTTTTTCGTTGCTTGATTATGTTCTTTATTGACGGGTGTAGAAGGAGATTGTTTTGCTGCCGTCATGTGTGGTTGAATGCCACCCGTATAAACATAAGAGGGGACATAATTATTTGGCGCTTTTTCTGGCGGAACTGCGCGCGGCTGAAAAACAAAACTCGTGATGATCAGAAAAAATAATAATAAATGTAAAATCAGCGATAGCCAAAAGCTGCTGATGATAGATTTATTACTACTTGGTTCTGACATAGGAAATCCGTCGGTTATTTTTATATCATACGTTATGGGGTCAGGCTTGCACAATTGCAGGATGTGCTGGGCTTCGACATTGTTGGGCTTCGACCTGCTTTCGCAGGCCTCAGCCCAACCTACATATAACTACATATAACTAATAAATGTGTAGGTTGGGCTGAGGCCTGCGAAAGCAGGTCGAAGCCCAACAATGTCGAAGTCCAACAATGTCGAAGTCCAACATACGAAGGATGAACGGATAGAGATTGGAAAAATGAGATGCCAAATTTCACATTACAAGATGAATACTGGATGCAGCATGCGCTTCGCTTAGCAAAACAAGCTGGTTTGCAAGATGAAGTGCCAGTCGGTGCTGTATTAGTATCAGAAAACCAAATGATTGGGGAAGGATTTAATTCTCCGATTCAATCACATGATCCCACCGCACATGCAGAAATCATTGCCTTACGACAAGGCGCTGCTTCTGTGCAAAATTATAGACTGATTAAGACAAGCTTATATGTCACATTAGAACCCTGTTTAATGTGCGTAGGGGCGCTTATACACGCTCGTATTGACCGCCTAGTCTTTGCAGCGCATGACCCTAAAACGGGCGCAGTAGAGAGCCAATGCAGTGCCCTTGATTTTCCTTTTCATAATCATCGTGTTAGTTATGCTGGTGGCTTACTTGCCGGGGAAGCAAGTGATTTATTGAGTGATTTTTTTCAAAAAAAACGCATCCGTTAAATTGATGCAAATCTCCTATACTTAATAAATAGATAATAAATATCAATAATTGAGGTTGTATAATTAGTTTATTAGTTTATTAGTTTAATAGAAAATAAGTTAAGTATAAGAATGGGGAGAGAGTGATGGCAAATTCCGGTTTTGATAAAGCATCAGACATGCAGCAATTACTTGCTGAAGGGCAAGCATTAGAAAATGCATGGAAAGAATTATTGGGTTCGATGCATGGAACTATTTTAAAAGAAGATAGATATGCATTGAGAGCTGAATTTTTGAAAAGAAACGATGAGTTAACTGAGTTTCTAAATAAAATACAAAAATTACCAAAGAATGCAGCAGAGGAATTGTCACAGACTGAAAAAAAAATAATAAACGAGATTGAAGAAGAGACGGATAAAATTAATCTTCTTTTATCACAAATAAGAGAACAGTTAAGAAAAATTAGTGAACATTTTAAATCAACGGATAGCCCTTTTTTAGGCGATTTAGTAGTATCAGATGTTGCTGAGGAAAATACTGCAACGGATGATCAAGCTACGACACAATTAACATCAAGTTGGCAAAAACGTAAAATTTCGGAGACAGCTCAAAGTGAGAAGACAAATGTGGTGATTAGTAGCTATAAAGATAAATCCAACATGTTGGAATTACTTAAAGAAGGCCAGACACTAGAAAATCAAATAAAGGCACTACAAAATTTGCTTACTAAATTTAATTTGTCAGAAAATTTTGGTTCAACAAGTGATCCCTTTTTAAAAGATAGTTTGGATTCATTATCAGATCAAATTAAGATGTTAATAAAAAAATCCGAACAATTTAACGATAAAGTTAAATTAATAACAAAACCCGAACAAGATGATATCAATGATGTTTATCAAGAAATTTTAAAAATAAATGTTAAGCCAGACCTGGATCAATTGAGTCAGCGATTAAATGAAATCACCGATGACTTTAAGAAAAAATGGTTAAATATTTATATGATTGATGATATAGCCAGTTATGGTAAGGATAAATTCAATGAGGATCAATATCGTCATTCGTATATTTTTGATCGAAAAGATAATAACGTTGATGTTTACTATATCAACAAAGAAGGAGAGCTTGAGCTCGTTGAACTTAAAGATAAAGGAAAAGCGAAAATTAAAGAAATTATTAACGCTATGCCGATTTCAGCTGTTCCAGTTCTAAAAAATGCAGCAATCAGTGAAAATAATATTGAGGTGATCAATAAGGGTGTCAGACATCACGTGACAATGCGAAAAGATCAAGAATTACGTGATCATTTTTATCATATGCATACATCGAAGATTGAAGAAAAATTAGACGAAAGTAAAACAGTTGATATTAAGGTAGAGTCAGGAGCAATTAATTTAAACACGTCCACTAAATTATTTATTGAAATTTTGGATGATTTATTTACCGAAAAAAATAAAGATAATGTTACTTTTTTTCAATCTGACGATAAAAAAAATATTCTGGTTAAATACTACGGCAAGGATTTTAATTTATCTCAATTATTACAAAATGTGGACTGGAGCCATATTCCTCGATTAGATAAATTAGCAAATGAAGCTTACCTAAAACATTTGAGGACAGATTTTTCTGAAGGTGGTTCTCAAGTAAAACCAGCTCGGCCTGGAACAGCATTACCCGGAAAATGGAAAATATCATTACCTACAATAGAGTATGGAGTTAAACCTTATCCAGAAAACGGTGAGGCTGAGTTAAATAATATTTATATAAAAATGGGGAAAAAGAAATTTCATTATACGATTATTAGACCAGAGGGTAAGCAAATTGAAGGTAAAATAAAAAAAGAGACTCTCTTGTCTTATGAAAAAAATACTGATATTCAGGCGAAAATGAAAGACGTTTTTGAGAGAATTAAGCAGGCAGATAATCAAGTTACACAAGCAGACCTTGATATTTTAAAATTATATATTCTTCGTGATGCGGAGGAAAAATGGAACATATCAGGTATCACGGCAGAAGTAAAAGTGAATAATGTTATTAAAAATATTCGTGATAATGATGACGGTAAATATAATTATCTTGGTTTAAGCGATGCTGAAATTGCAGCATTAAATATTTATACAGGGCCTGCTTATGATTTAATGAATAAATTATTGCGTAATCTTCCTATTACTTGGCAGGCAGAATTTCCAGCGAAGCTTCATGTGTTAACATCAAATGATGATTATTCAGATGTTAGTGATAAATATTTTAATCAAGGCATTACTGAATTGTTAATGCATATTGCAGTGGCGTCTTCTGCTCTTTATAAAGCCAAGGAATGGAATAGCGCTGAATATGATCTTTTGTTGATGACGATTAATCCAGAGGAAAAAATCAGTCATGAGAAATTTAAAGAATTATTAGAAGCAAATGACAAATTACCTATTTTAATTAAACAAGGTAACACAATTAGTCTCTATGGATTTAATGGCGATGTTTGGGAATTGAAAGAGTTAAAAAGTGCTTCTTTTAAAGAGCTTGAATTCCCTCCTGTTGATAAGACGCGGGTATTACTTAGTCATGAAACAGTCGGAGAAAAAGAGGATAAACATGAAATTTTGTCTGAAGAAATGAAGAAAGAAATTAATGAAGCGCATGACAATCAATTTAAATCTTATGTAAGACAAATGGACGTTAGTCCAGAAAATAAATTGACAAATATGCTTTTTAATCAAATTCAGGACGCTTTAGCTGCTGAATCCGTGCATGATGTTCCAGCACAGGCATTTCAAAGTACGACCAATTTTCCACTGCATCACTATGCAAAACTTTCTAAAGATATGGTGGGTTTATTATATCGGGGTGTTGCACCAGGGATTGTTGCTGTTGATGCCTCTCAAAATCCAGGAGAAGGAGAATTATTATTACCTCCTGGTATTAATTTATTTTATGATTCTATTTTAAAAGAAGGTAGCGCAGCGATTGTTTCTACCAATTATGTTGTGACGCCGACAGGAAGAAAAGAAGATCCCAATGATGATGCTGAACGAAAACAAGAAATTGAATTACACCTTGAAGAAGTGAAAAGAATGAAAGAAGGAAAGACGAGAAAGAGAAAAGAAGCGGTTGTTTTAGAATCGAAGCCGCCGAAGACTACGATATCTAAATCACTGAGAAAAAGAGCTATCGGGCATAGTGCTGGGACAGTCGAGTCAACTACTCACATTAAAAAAAGACGTGATGCTAAGTCAGCAACACAAAACGTGCAGCCTGAAAGAAAAGATGAAGTTAAACAAGAAGAAGTTAAAAAATCACATCCTTCAGTTCTTGCCGATCAATTTAATCATTTGCTGCATCTGGCACCTGCAGCACCTGAAATAACACAACCCAAACCTGTAGACGCGCCGCCGCCAATTCAAAATAAACAAAGAAGCGTATCAGCTCCTCCTGTCCCAAATGCATCTCAAGCAACATCTAAACAAAAAACAAGTTTTATGCCTCGTGCGCTTGCCAGTATAGGTCCTTTAGGTAGTTTTGGTCATAATGTTTCACAGGAAAGAACACAAACGACTGGTTTTAAAGTGGCGATGGGTGTGTCAATGAATAATGTTCATTTTCATGATCAAAAAGATCATGCAACAAATGAGGTGAAACGATTATTGAATTCAGCCGTCTCAAATACATCAGGCAGTATTCAACCCACTCAAGCTGAACAACATGTTGAATTACACGAGCAAAAATATATTGTCGTACCTATTAATTATGGTGCACTGAATACTGTGACGATGGTAACGCATGATGAAAATGGCGTGAAATCTGATATTTATTTTCGTGAACAAAATGCAAGTGTACCAGCATCTAATAAAGATAATCGTCAAAAATCTTCTAAATTATCACTTGATAAAACCAGTATTCCTAGTCGTGAATTAATGCAATGGGCAGTGGATAATGTAGAATTATTTTTAAGGGCCAATAATGACATTAAAAAAGGAATTACTTGTGATGGATTTACACGCGATCAAGCAGAGGCCATACAAATTTATTGCCGCTCAGTTGAGCCGAGAATATTTTGTTCGACAAATCATTTGTTTGATACTAAAACGCTTGATAAGCAAGTCGAATTATTTAAAAAGCTTACTGAGAAGCAAAAAGATCAAGAGACTTTCCATCAACGTGAGACTTAGAGAATTATTTACAGGCTCAAGCAAATCCCAAGAAAACAGCCAAGGCTCGGCTGATTGACAATAGCTGATCCTCATTTAATTTTCCAAAATTTTTTCCTATTTTTTCTTTACTAACGGTATGTGTTTTATCAATCATGACTTGTGAAATTTTTTGTAATCCGTTTTTTTCATTTGGTTCAATGGTAATTCGAAAAAGAGGAGTATCTTTAAGCTGACTTGTAATGGGTAGTACAGTAATTGATGGATGCTTATCAAAGAAATTTGATTGTATTATTAAGGCGGGTCGTGGTTTGCCATAATCCCCGGCTAGTGAAACAGTGACAATATCTCCTCTTTTCATACCCATCCCTCATCGTCAGATACATCTTCAATCCATTTAAGGATTTCTTTTTCTTGGACGCCTCTTTTTAAAAGCAAAGATTGTCTATGGCATTCAGCCGCAAATCCTCTTTTTCTTGTATCTGGTACCCAAATTTGTATTGGCCGCAATCCAGAAGCTCTTAACGAGGCCCTGTGTTTTTGTACGCGTGCTGCTGTATGTTGCGGCATATTAATTTACCCTTAGGAAATAACGTATGTTACATGTAACAGTATAACTGAAATTGTTACATGTAACAAGTCTAAAATGAGACTTGATTTGCCCTGTCCTTTTCAAGTATCTTCATAGAATGTCTAATATTAAAGCATTTCGCTCATTTTCTCGTTGTGTCTCTTTCTGCACAGCAGATGGCTATGACTTATTAGGCCTTTCTCATTTCTTCAAGAAAAAAGGCTATTACACCCGCCTGTCCCGCGATGCCTTGCATGTCACTAATTTAAAACGCGCAGGTGATTTATTCTTTTTTAATTATGGTGCTTTTGTTTCCTGGGGATTTAAAAAAGGATTTGAAGATAAGTTACTGGAATATGTTAAAGATTTTTCTCTTCATCCCTTAGCGCATATTGAAATGGATCATTTTTTTTATCATTACGGCGATGAAGCTAACATTGATACGAATGAACGTTATCGTCTTGATGTGATTACCTTAGATGCGAGTGAAGCCCACATTAAATTTTCGATTTCATATGGTCTTGCGCAATCGATTAAATTAGCGGCGTTTGAAGAAGCGATTAAAGATACCATTAAAACAAATCAATATTTACCAGAAGAAATTGCAAATCATGGTGTTATTTCCTTATCGCGACGCGCTATTTTCAAGCGTATGGGTGAAATTTTTATTGCGCGCAGTTCAATTAATTTGAATATTGAATATTTAGATGCGCCTGAATTTTTTTGGCGAAATCCTGGTCTTGAGCATTATTATATTATGACAAAGAAATTTTTAGATATTGAAAGTCGTGTCATTGCTTTAAATCAAAAATTAGATGTGCTGCAAGAATTATTAGATATTTTAAATAGCCAAGTACAACATCGGCATTCGAGTTTACTAGAAAGTATTATTATTTTATTGATAGCGGTTGAAATTATGATTAGTTTATTTCAATTACATATAGTTTAAAATATAAACAGTAAAAATAAATTTGTGTATATTTTTATAGGTATTTGCTAATATAGCATATAAGAGACAACAGCGAACGAGGTTTGATATGCTAGTATCCCGTACAAAAATATCACCTGAAATCATATACAGCTTAAGTGAAAATGATCCTTCATTAACAGAATTAGATCTTTCTGATCAAGCATTGGATATTGACGATTTAAGAGAACTCATTAAGGCGTTACAATATAACACATCATTAAAAGTTTTAAATCTCAGTGGTAATTCAAAAATTTTTTATTCTAAAACGATTTCAACAACAGCAGGACATACTCAACCAATTCAAGATAATCACGTCATAGTTGAATTAATGCAATGTTGTAAAAATATCACCAAACTTAATTTGGCGAATTGCGGCGTGAATGGGCAGTGTGCAATACAACTTGCCAATTGTCTTAAATCAAATACCACATTAATTGAACTTGATCTTGGTCTCGATGAAATGTTAGAGAGTGCGAGTGATAATAATCATGCTCAATATAAAAAAGAAGCGATACAATTGATTATTAAAATCATCGAAAAAAATCGATCTTTGAGCAGTCTTAATCTTGTTTTTGAAGGGGATGAGAATATTGCATCTTTAAATTCATCTGATTCTTTTTTAATGCAGCAAGCGCTTTATTTAAATCATACATTGCGTCATTTCAGTTTGTTTCCAAATAATAAAGAAAATTATAATAAAGAAAATTCGCCTGATGTGATATTACCGCGAAATCATCTGTATGATTTTATCAGGAAAGCCTTATTACTGAAGCCATTCTTGGCAGAGAAATTTGTTTTTTATTTTATAAAGACAGCCGCCAATTATGACGCTTATGTTGAGCGAACAGAAAGAACTGAAAATGAAAAAAAACAGATTGGCTTGTTGAATGCTGCCATGAATTGCTCTGCTTCACCGTTTGAACAATTAATTTATTTAGCAACTGAATTTCTTAAGAAGGGATTGTTGGGCGCAAGATCGATTGAAAAAAGAAATCAAATGTATTTTATTTTGAAAGATAGTAATCTCTCTGCTGAGATTAAATTGAGCCGTATTGACGAATTGATAAAGACTTTTAAAAATGGTGTTCATATTGATGATGTAGAAGAAAAAAATAGAGATCCAGATGTTCAAAATTTTTTTAATGCTTTCATGCGGCGTCAAATAACTATTTTGGATAGTTTAATTAATACCGTAAATTACGATATTCGAAATTTAAGCCGCGCTAATCCAACAAAAAATTTTATAAAAGCATCATTGAAATTAATTAACGAAATTGACAGTATGGATTTTGTGATGAATCAAGGAGTAACTTTGCAGAATCTCATGTCAAGTGCAACATTCACCTAGCTAAGCATTTGATAGTTTCGCATCATGCATTTTAGGGTGTGGATAAGTGACAATTAGATACTAGCTTAACTAGGTGCCTTCTCTCGTTTAGATGGCAACCCTAAAGGCACATGAAACTTGATTCGGCTTACTGCGGCATTATTAGATGAAACATTCCCACCTATATTTGCTTCAAAAAGCCCTAACACTTTAACAGATGTTTTAGCTCCGCCATCAGCTTTGGTTTCTACCGTAACTGCAACATCAAATTCTGCTTGTTGATAGTAAATTCCATTAAAACTATTAAGCTGTATACCAAACTTATCTGCATAAGCTGGGCCCATTGGTGGACATATGTAGTTTTCTTTTTTGTCTAACGTCAATCTGGCTTCTTCAATGCCCTCGACAATATCTACGAGAGCCGTTTTGATGAATTCTTTGAGATCCATTAAATTTTATCCATCATCGTATAAATAAGTTTGAAATTGTTCGTTCGGTGACAAATACCCCAAACACCTTAACGGTCTATTATTAATCTCATCAATCAATTCAGCAATATGTTTATGCTTGAGCAATTCAATATTATAATCTCTTGGCAATTCAGCCCTGATTACACCATTACCATTTTCAACCGCACCTTTCTGATAAGGCGATGCAGGCTTGCAAAAATATATATCTGTTGCAAAGCACTCTTTTATCCATTGATATTTATTGAATTCGGAACCTTGATCAAATGTTATAGATTTAATATGTTTTTTGATTTTCTTAACACTACTGATTAAAGTTAATGCCGTGCCAGTTGCAGTTTTATTAAGATTTTTTATAGCTATAATATATCGTGATTTTCTTTCACGTAATGTAATTAGATTACCTTTGATGCCCTGTTTAAACATCATTAGATCACCTTCCCAATGACCAAATTCCTCACGTGTGTTTATTATTTCTGGGCGATTATTTATAAGTAATTCTTTAGGCACTCGGGGTTTTCTGGAATTATGTTTAATACGCCAAAAGTGCTTTCTTCTTAGTTTTTTGTAAACTTGATTTCGTATTGCTGCATCATTATAAATATAGCGATAAATAGTCTCATGCGAAATAACACACTCATTGTTGTTTTCACGTTTTAAACGACCTTCAATTTGCCATGGTGACCACCCTGATTTTAATTTTAAGTGAACGTAATCACGTAATTCATTATCTTTTGATAGTTTTGTTCCTTTTTTTCGACGTTCAAGATATTTTTTATGCGCAACATCATTCCAGTATATTTGTTTTTTGCTATGCCAATGAACAAACCCATTGCGTTTGATTTCACGATATATTGTTGATCGATTCACACCTAATATGTTAGCAATCTTATTTTTTGGATAATTTTTTTCTAACATTATACGTAAAAATATTCTGTCTTTTTCGGTTAAGTGTCGATATGCTTTTATCATTTTGCTACTTAAATTAATGAGCAACGAATAAATAAATTGAAATTCCTAAACATGTCCATACCTGTAAATGCAAAACGATGTGCAAAGTATTAGGGATGATATTATCCCCACGTTCAGGTAAAAAATGATGTGTATTCTTAAATTTATTAAATGCTTGTTTATGTTTTTGTGAGCTACCAAAAAAATATGGAGTCCACCAACTTAAAATAGTTCCTACTGTTAGCAGGAAATAAAAAGATATTAAGGTGATTACTGCTGATGATGGCATGCTGGGTTTTTGATAATAATTTAAAGTTATTATTAAGGGGATCAAAACTGTTAACCCATTAATAACGGAGCCCAATAAACGATAAAAAGTACTATCTGAAATTTTGAGTGCCTCAATATCATTAAATGGAACAACAGGCACCCAATCATGAAAAAGCATGAATAATAGTAGTAAAAACTGTAATAATATAAAAAACAGCATCATTGTTTTATCCTCGTAATAAAATTTCTAGACCATTAATTATGCATTGCAAACCCAACCTAAACCCTTTTTCAAAATCTATATTCGATTTATAAGAAAAAGTTTTTTTTAAAATTGGATATTCATCAATATTAATATTATTAATCGAAGGTTCATTGCTATTATCTGATTCTCCCGGAACTTGCCCTACCTCAGCTAAAACATGACCCAGAATATATACGTGTAAGTTTCTGAAAATTGAAAGAGCTTCTGATTGTTTAAATCCTGCTTTAATTAAAATATTTAGAGTAATTTCGGCCTGTTTTAAAGATGATTTTGTTATAGTGGGACGCGTGGCAAATAATAAAACAACTCTAGGAACTTGTAGAAGACCTTGTCTAGTCGAAATTGAAAGATCAAGTAAATGATTTTTCCAATTTTTATTAGTAAAATTAGTAGGAATCTGAGAATACAAATGTTCTTGAATTAGATCAAATAGCCCTGATTTATTTGCAATATGGTTATACAAAGAAGCTGCCTCTACGTCCAGTTTGGAACCAAGCTTGCGCATGCTCAATCCTTCTAGGCCATTGAGCTCTATAAGATTTATAGCGGCATCACAAATTTTTTGCTTTGTTAAATTTCTCTTTGCCATGAATTATACTCAAATTAACTAACACCGTTAGTTTAATACTAACGGTGTTAGTTTGTCAACATCTTATGATGTCGCACTTCATTTGAGATTCTGCCGATTTGGGGAAACTAGTTCGAAGTGCAACCTTTTAATTAGCACGACTTATAGTTCTAAGAAATCCTTTAATGCTGCCTTGACACGATCTATTAAATCATCTGGCAGGATGCCTAATTCCTGACGGAAAAAACTATTATCCCATGCAAGTATTTGGTCTATTAACAAATCGCTCATATTCTTTAATCCTGCGACACCGCGCGGAATTTTTACTCTTAATGGAAATGTATCACCTTCAATAATTTTAGAAGTAATCGGAATAACAACGGTACTTTTAAGACCACCTTCTGAAAATTCAGTCGGTTGAACTACCAAACAAGGTCTTTGTTTTCCTGCTTTTTTTCCAATACGCGGTTCCAGATCTACCGTATAAATATACCAGCGTTTCGGTATGATCATTTCGATTTTATCCTTGAATGGCGTTGAAATTCCTTATTGACTTTATGACTACTTGCAGCTACTAATGCAGCTGCACGTTTCCAGCGCTTAGCTCTTTTTATACGTTCCGCTTCCTTTTCAAGCAGCAAAAGTGCTGCCCTAACAACATCAATTTTTTTATGTATACCTAGGTCTTTTTTTAAATGCTCAATTCTTTGGTTATCTTTTTCCTGTATCATTAATGGAACCCCCATATTTTTCTCCTATATAAAATGATATATATAAATATATACTAAAAAATATATAAATTCCATTGTCTCAAAAATAATGACTAGTAAGCAAGGTTACCGTTTTGTGTGATAGCAATGTTATGTGGGAAATTCTTTAGTACCTTTAAACTGCCATTTGCCACGCTTTAATCCATGGAAAAACATGAATAAGATTGATAATATTTAAAGTTAAATTATCATGAATTTCATAAGCAACCCAAACTTCGAGTCCTAATCCAATAATAATGACAGTCCACCATGGAAGCAGATAAGCAGTCAAAAACCCTATCATCATAGAAATCGAGTCACTTAAAGAATTGAGCACACTATCTCCAATATATCCTGAAGCAAGAGCTTGTTGACGATAGTGTTCTATTATTATGGGCGTATTTTCAAAAATCTCCCATGAAACCTCAACACCTAAAGCTATTAAAAAACGTATTGGAATAGGCATTTTAGGAAAAATTAACCAAAATAAAAAATAAAAAAGAAATCCATGAATAATATGTGAAAAAGTATACCAATCAGTGAGGTGTTGAGAATTGCCGCTACTTAAAACAATACCCTCCCATAATTTTATATATCCACAAGCGCAAATTAATGGTTGACCCATAGCAATAAGCAAGATAGCTTGCATGGCCAACATAAGAAAAGTGATTATAAAAATATTTTTAGTAAACTGATTTTTTAAAACTTGTTCAAAATACATTAGTTTCGCTCGATGACACTCATTGAAAGCGCTGTGATTTTGGCATTTGCGTTGGTTTCCCACGTGCATATCCAAAAAATTAAATTATTGTCCTGAGATAAAAAATGTTTTGCTTTTATTTGGTCATTATTTTTTATTTTTAAAAGAATTTTATTAGCTTTGTTAATGGCTTCTTTAGTTGAATTGGCTTGCACACTTGTAGAAATAATCCAATTTCTTTTGCTAACAATCCATTTCTCCGTTTGCACATCATACCGATTAGTTTTTTTATTATATGCTGCATGATCTAAGTTGGCTTGTTGTACTTCTTTTTTAGAAGGACAGGCTGGTGAAAATTCGCTTCCATATGCTATTAGAGGCAAAAGCAATATAATAAAACCAAAAGACTTAAGTATTTTTAAGATAGATTTTTTTTTGGTTTCATGAGTCATTTCTAAATTCTCTTCATTGAATATGAACGTTATTTTATATTTGATCATTTTTTTTAAAAAATATTAAAAACTGACTTTATTATGCGCATTATATCACCAGTTAAAATCTAAATCTACTCAATTTTCATGAATGATTTGCAAATTAAGATTATTTTTTAAACAAAACCAAATTATATTTTAGATAAACTGCGGTCGATGGCTGCATGCAAAACAAGACCGAAATATAGCAATACCGGATAACGGTGTTACAATGCTTTTCCTTAAAATTTTTCTTTTTTTCGTTTACGGCTGCTTAAAAAGGGTATGTAAAATATGTCAAATGATTCAACGATAACACAACAAGCATTTGTTTCTTCTTTATCCGAAAAACGAATCAAACTCATTATTATCACTCTTTTAAGTTTATATCCCTTAACCGGCATGGGAATAGATTTAATTGCACCTTCTTTACCAGCCATCAGTCTTGATCTTCACACTTCAAATACTTTTTCAAAAAATTTAGTCACGTTATATTTACTCGGATATACACTAGGAACTTTTTGCATTGGATTTTTATCTGATGCCATTGGAAGACGAAAGCCTATATTATGCAGCTTTTTCATTTTTGTTATTGTGAGTATCTTGCCTGCTATTTTTAATATACCAATTTTGTTGTTAAGCTGTCGTTTTTTGCAAGGATTTGCCATTGCAGGCTTTGGTGTAAATGGCCGCGCAATTTTGTCTGATATTTTACCCAAAGAAAAATTAATTCGAACAGCGACATTCATCGCTACCATGTGGGGAATCGGTCCTATTATCGGCCCTATAATTGGTGGTTATTTGCAATTTTATTTTAATTGGCAAATGTGTTTTTATTTTTATGCCTTCATGGGTTTAATAGGATTATTGGCGGTTATGTTTATTGTTCCAGAAACACATTTTAATAGACAACCCTTACAATTTCAGCAACTTAAAACTAACTTTATTACAATCGCAACACATCGACTTTTTTTAGGTATTGTAATTCTCATGGGTATTGTTTATTCCTTACTCATTGCATTTAGCACATTAGGCCCATTCTTAATTCAAACTTCATTGGGTTATTCTTCTATCTATTTTGGAAAAATCGCTTTGTTGTTAGGTTTAGCATTTCTAGTCAGTACTTTTCTTTGTCGACAATTACTCAAACATTTTTATCCTGAAGATATCTTTTTTTATGCGATGATTTTTTTTACTTTAGTTGCCGCAAGCGGCGTATTGCTCGCACATATCAATAATACAAATATTTGGTTCATCGTGATTCCCAGTTTATTTATGTTTATGGCCTGTGGAATTATTTATCCTGCTGGTATGGGAAAAGGATTGTCTCTCTTTAGACATTTAGCAGGCAGTGCATCTGCGACAATGAATTTAATTAATATGTCTATCACGAGTTTAACTGCTTTTGTGATGAGTTTTATTCATGCGAATAATTGTTTAGTCGTTGCTTATATTTACCTTGGCTTAATGTTATTGACTTGTGTGAATTATTATTTATTAATTAAAACAGGTATGAAAGAATACCAGATAAAACAATAAGTTATAATTTATTGTCGCCATTCATTTATCTCATTTGATAATTAAATTGAATAATATCTCAATTGATAATATACTATAAGTAAGATACTATGTTCACAGAGGTTATTATGCATACGATACGTAAATCTACTTCAAATGCCTCTCCAGTTAATAAAAATGCTGTTGCATTAAAAGCTTTTTTTGGCATCACACATAAATGGCAATTAACATCTGAAGAAGAAAGAACCATACTCGGTGCTACACCCGCAACATTTTATCGATGGAAAAAAAATAAAGACGGTTCATTAACACAAGACACCTTAGAAAGAATTTCATATATTTTAGGAATTTATAAAGCACTGAGAATTTTACTTCCTTCAGAAGTGACAGCAAATCAATGGATAAAAAAACCAAATACAGCACCGTTGTTTGGCGGTAAACGTGCATTGGATAAACTACTAATTGGAAGAGTCATTGATTTAGCAGATGTCCGTCGATATTTGGATGCTGAACGGGGCTAATTGATTTATGTTAATTATGCCACCTTTAATTAATAAAAACGGTCAACAGCAATATAGAATTATTCCCTCTATTTACCCACCAATTAATTTTTTTGAAGAATTAGTTGATCCAACAGAAATGGAAACACTTTGGGAAATTGAAAGTCGAACTAATGAAAGATTACGTCAAGAAGCAGGAGATATCTTTTTAGTTTCACCTGAAGATCGAGTAAGCGGTGCGGGTTCTTCTGTTGTAATGGCTGCATTCACGCATTTATCTCAACCTTCTCGATTTTCTGATGGTAGTTTTGGTATATATTATGCCAGTCTTTCACAAGAAACAGCTATCAAAGAAACTATTCATCATAGGGAAAAATTTTTAAACGCAACAAATGAAGGGCCATTAGAATTAACCATGCGAGTATATGAAGGAAAAATTGTTAAACCCTTGCATAATATAAGAAAAAAATCATATCAATACTTGCATCATCCCGATCATTATTCAGATTCGCAACAATTTGGGGCAACTTTACGCGCTAAAAATGCATGGGGAATAATATACAATAGTGTAAGAGACTCGCGCGGTATTTGTATTGCAGCCTTTCGACCTCCTACTGTCTCCATCCCAAAACAAATTTCTCATTTGAAATATATTTGGAATGGAAAAAAAATAACTGAAATTCTACATATACAAACAGTATTAACCCTATAAAAAAGATTTAAATAAAAAATAATTTTAGCAAAGATACATACACTTGATACTCAATCTGAAAAAATCTTAATTTTTTCTTAAGATTAATATTAGAAAATTTTTGGTAAGGAGACACTTAAAAAATCACACTAAGACAAGGAGAGCAGCCATGTTATCACCCAATTTCACAGATCCCAACACTACAACAACCACGAATACTCTCGCTGGTTTATTAAATACAAATGGACCCACTGCCTCACCAACCAGTTTAGGTATGTCTGTTACGCCAAATAGTATTGCACAACTTGCTGTTGGTGGTGCAATCGTTGTTGCTATTGGCGTTACGTACGCTTATACAAAATACAAACACTATCAAAAGAAAATACATAAACAAGAGATTGATGCCATCATCTCTATGTATAACGAGACGTTGAAAACAATTTATGTGCGAGATACAAGTGAAATTCGTGGTTTTCCACCTATATTTCAATATAACGGCGATGACGTCGATTCAATGCATATGACAGATGAACAAATCAGAGGGATGGGTGATATTGATTATGATAACGAAGATCCTGCTCTTTCCATTTATCACATGAAAGTATTAGATGCTATCCGTAAAATTAAATCTTTTTATTTAGATCGTGGCATGACAAATGATATTACCGCCGGCGTGCTTTGCTACATTATGAAAATGCTAGAAGATAAATGTTTAAACTTTCAAGGATATGATTATGACATTGCTTATCTCGATAGCATAAGTGAATTTATACAGCGCATAGCCTCACGAAGTAAAACAGAAATCACACAAGTTTTTAGCCGACTTGGACCTGTTTTTCAAGATTTGCAAGCAGCTAAAGTTCAACTTGAAAGACATCAAGAATATTTATCTTTGGAAGATATTATTAAGCAATTGAGAGGTAGTTGCATTAAAAACGCTGACAATCTTATCAGATGTCTTGCAATGATTTGTACTGACCAAAGTAAATGGAAATACATTGAATCTGCTTCAATGAGTGATATTTCAAAAGGAAGATTAAGAAAAAATTATATTAATACTTCATTTGTGGGACTTGTGTTATGGTCTGATCGCGAAATTAATATTTCCAAAACTTTATTCAAACCTTGGGTCACTACATTAGCAACATATTATATCAAGACCCTCAATCAAAATAATAATTTACGATGCGATGATATTCTTTCGCCAGAGGCATTATTTGCTTTACCTTCGCTTGAACAAATTAATTCAACGAAAAAAATGTCTAGCAGCGAAAATTCAAAAATTAAATCAAAATATAAGGATTTAAAATTATTTTTCAAGAAATATGAAAATTTTATAACAATTAAAATTGATACGAATAATCATGATAACTTACCTGCCATTATTCATGTCAGCGATAAAAATGAATGCTTAGAAAGAGCGGAATTAATTTCAGATCTTTCTCGCATCTGTCATCAAATTATATTATTGCAATATTTATCTTCACATTTAATTAAGAGTATTAAGCAATTAGGTGAAATATACGTGAAACATCCTAATCATTTTATCGCAATCTTTCGTGTGTTAAATGAATTATGCATTCAAATTAAAAGTGGCATAGAAAAATTTAATAATGGCTTTCAAAGTATTATTTTGGGCAATGAACACGCCATGCAATTAGCCGATAAAGATATTTTACCAAAATTATTAACACGATATCTTGATGAAACTTATAATAGAATTGGTTTAGTATCTAATAAAATAAATGAAT
>Ga0207140_1006_pt1 | contig 65225 bp, 68 predicted proteins | sample Alteio_BWMinHeat_4_FD_153528 | JGI IMG/M metagenome (GOLD analysis project Ga0207140, IMG submission 153528) | Enriched cells from forest soil in Barre Woods Harvard Forest LTER site, Petersham, Massachusetts, United States -... | ecosystem: Environmental > Terrestrial > Soil > Temperate forest >... | reverse complement strand
GAGTTGGAAAACAAAAGGCGACAAAGAAATTTTCATTTGAAATTCCGCCTGGAGTAGAAGATGGAGAATATAGAATTCCAGATGAGGGAGAATCCATTCAAAATGGAGCAAATGGTGATCTGATCGTTAGAATTAGAGTAAAACCACATGATAGATTCAAGAGAGATGGTGCTGATGTTTTCTATGATGTGAATATTTCTATGATTGATGCAGCATTAGGAAAAAATATTCTAGTTGAAACACTAGAGGGACAAGAAAAACTTGAAGTAGAATCAGGAAGTCAACCAAATACCATAGTTAAACTAAAAGGAAAAGGACTCCCTCGACAGAGCGGAAGAGGTAGAGGAGATGAGTATGTTAGACTTGTTATCAATATACCAACTAAGGTAGACAAACACCAACGTAAATTACTTGAAGAACTAAAAGATAGTTTTAACGGGAGTTAATGACATTGAAGATAGCGCTTGATGTGGATGGGGTTCTAGCAGATGTTATAGCATCTTGGATATCATATAACAACAAAATAAGACCAACGATATTAAAATCTCAGATATCTGAATGGGATTTTTGGAAAAATCACGGAATAGATAAATTTGATTTTTACAACGAGCTTTCAATTTGCTGGAAATCGTGGGAAGATATTCCTCCAACTGAAAACAATATTGCGTCTACTATTGCTAAATTGTCAAGTCTTGGTACTGTTGATATCGTCACCGCAAGAGAAGAATCTACACATAATGATGTAAAAAACTGGCTCAAATTACATAAAATAAATTTCAAAAATTATGTTGGTGTATTAGAAGGGATAGAAAAATCACAACTAGATTATGATGTCTTTATTGATGATTCTCCTCTTAATGCAAAAAGCATGCTTGAAGAAGGAAAGTCTGTGATACTTTATTCACAACCCTGGAATGAGTCATTTGAAGATAACAGGGCAACAAGGATTCATGAACTACACAATGCTATCTCTATAATTGATAAAATGACTAATGTGAGTAAATAATTTTCAAATGAGATTTTGTGTCTATAAAAAAGACACTTATTGTAGGATTTTAATTCTCACGTTATTGCGGGGGTCGCCTAGCCTGGTCAACGGCGTAAGGCTCAGAACCTTATCTCTTAGGAGTTCGTGGGTTCAAATCCCACCTCCCGCACCTTTTGTTTATTTTCCGTCTATCTTGATCTTTATCTTGTTTTCCAATAGTTGATTTAGTTTTTGACCATCTACTTTTCCTCGTAGTGTTTTCATGGCCAAACCCATCAGCGGTCCCATTGATCTTAATCCTTGTTCCTTGATGATTTTAAGATTAGACTCTATCAATTCATCTAGTATTTTATGTAGTTCCACATCTTCTATGGTATTCAACGCATTAGACTTGATGGCCTCCGAAATAGTTTTTGATTTTCTACTCATGATACTCTCAAATATCATCTCAAGTGATTCTTTTGCTATCTTTCCTTCAGTTACTAAATCAAAGGCTTCTAAAATATCTGCAGTTTTTAGTAATCCTGAATCCATTCCTCGTCGCTCCAAATTTGTAATTGTACCACAAAGAGTTGAGGCTACAAAATTAGGAGAGACTTTCTTGTCTTTACATATTGTCTCAAACAGATCTAGATACTCTGAATCAAATATCTGCGCAGAAAGCTGTTGATTTAACTCATATTGTTTTTGTAATGCTAAGAGATTCTCTTCCCATGATTTTGGAATCTTATTTTTTGCCTGCTCTATCTCAGTATTGTTTACAATAATTGGGGGTATGTCTGTTTCAGGATACATTCTGGAAGAACCAGGTCTTGGTCGTAGAAATACTGTCTCACCTGTAATTGTAGCAGCTCTTGTCTCTGCAGGTATTCCATTTTTTGCATCCTCAATTCGTTTTATGATGGACTCTATGACTGTATCAAGTTTTTTTTCATTTCCAGCCACTATGATAAAAGCATCATTAGATCCTGTGTTTAACATATTTCTTATTTGTTGAATTTCTGGCTCTTCGATACCATAGTTTGGTAGTTCATCAGAATGAAACAAGCCGCCTAATCCAAAGAATCTTACCAGCTCACCTAATTGTTTTCCTAGTCTTATTCCTGGATATGGTTCCCATCCAAACATTCCTGCAAATCCTTTGATTTTCATTGCCTTTATTGAAGAACCTTCTGAAAGAGACTTTTGAATGATTTTTGATTTACAGCTTTTGAAAATGTCTGATACATTTTTTATATCATGATCCACGACTATTTTTTCTGTTTTCAATGTCCTTAGTTTCTCTGAAATGATTTTGAGTCCATGTTGTCTTTTTGCCTCATATTCTATAACTTTCTCTAATTGATCTAATTTCTGTACGCCCTTTACTTCTATCACTGCTCCACCCCCTTCTATTGATACGTTGACATCCTGTCTAATTGATCCAATCCCTCTTCCTACTCTTTTTGTTGCACGTAACATTCGACCTAAGGTTAATGCTATATCCTTGATCTCTTGAGGTGTACCAGAAACTGGATCTAATGCTATTTCCACTAGTGGTATTCCTAATCTGTCTAAACTGTATTCTCTTGTCTCTTTTGAATCCTGGAGTAGTTTTGCAGCATCTTCTTCAAGACAAATGCTTTGAACTCCTATCTTCTTGCCGTTGACTTCTAGACTACCACCCGTAGACACTAACATGGTTCTCTGAAAACCTGAGGTATTGGAACCATCAATTACAAGTTTTCTCATAACATAGATTTCATTGAAAATATTTGATTTTAATGCAGATGACATTATCAAAACAGTTTCTTTTGCATTATGATCAAGATCATGTGGAGGTTCATCATCTTGTTCTACTAAACAACTACTCTCTGGATTTCTGGAATACAAAATTGTCTTTTCTTTACTTTTCTCAAAAATAGCGCTAGGATCAAACTCTCCTAATTCACTACTTGTTATCCTTAATTTGCGTGAAAATTTAATTGTATATTCATCTGATTCGATAGGTTTGCATCTGCAAAACAACTTGGCTCCAGTTGCAAGCTGTTGATGAATTTCTAATCCTACGAGTAGTCCTATTTTGTCAATTTGTATTTCAGACACTTGTAATTTTATTCCTATACTTGTTTTAAAGCTTAGTCTGAAAATTCAAGCGCGATGTTTTCTTTCATTAGTTTTGTCATTTCATCAACATCTTTGGAATTAGCTAACGCCCACATTGTTTTCACAAGAGCTGTCTCGGGTATCGTATTTCCAAGTGGTATGACTCCTAGATTCAAGAGATCTCTTCCGCTGTCATATACTGTCATTCTTACAATTCCATCAATACACTGAGATGTCATTCCAACGAATAATCCCTTTTTCTTTGCCTTTTCAATTGCTCCGTACATTGTCTTGCCTACATGTCCAAGTCCAGTTCCCTCTATGACTATTCCTCTATATCCAGAATCTATGGCGTAATCAATAACCTTGGAATCAAACCCTGGATAATATTTCAACAACAGGACACGACTATCAAACTTGATCTTTGGCACGTATTCTCTTTTAGGGATATCGAACAGCTTATCTTTTTCAATACTATTTGTCTTTACGATGTATGCTGGAGGACCTCCTATTGTCTTGAACGCATCTCGTCTACTGGTATGGTTTTTTCTTACACGCGTTGCCCAGTTGCAGGCAATTTCATCATCACTTGAATTATTATGCATTATTACAAAAATTCCGGGAGAATGTACTTCTGTCAAAAATCTTGTTGCCGCAATTAAATTCAATGCTGCATCTGAGGATGGTCTATCTGATGATCTCTGGGAACCTACTAGAGCAACTGGTTTTGGAAATCCTGCAAGGGAAAATGCTAATGCCGATGCTGTATATTGCATAGTATCTGTACCATGAGCTACTATGATTCCATCATACTCTGATGTGGAATAAGAATCAAGTTTCTCTGCAATCTTTATCCAATGCTCTGGAAGTAAATTTTCAGAATATTCTGAGAAAAGTACTTCGGTATCTATGTTGGCGATAATTGAAAGTTCTGGAACACTTGCATTAAGCTCTGCAGCAGTAAGGGCGGGGGTGACCGCACCAGTTCTATAGTCTATCCTACTCGCAATTGTCCCACCTGTTGATAATAGGAGAATTTTTGGAAGTTTTGTATTTGGTTTTGAATTATTATGAATGATTTCTTTTTTTATTGTGGGTGCTGCCTCTATCTCTATTTTTTTTATCTTATCAAGTTCTAATCCTATGTTGTATCCACTTTTTAGTTTTAAAACGATATGATGGTCATCACTGTGTTCATATCTTGGCATTATGACTCCAGAATAAATCAAATCAGCATGAATCTTTACCTGGCTTCCTATCTCTATCTTATTACTTGTAAGAAATTCTAGTCCTTTACCCTTGTATCCAAATTGTGACATTTACTAGGATTAGAAAAGTTATTTTATTAAAATTACCTATAGTATGGAACTGCGACCTTTTCGCCTATCTTTAATTCCTTTTGTGTCTTTACTTTTCTTACAGCCTCTTCAAAATGTCTCATGGTAACCTTTGCCTCTGTAGCCTGTTTCTCAGCTTCTTTTTGATCAGGATACTTGTCAAGAAATTCATGTATTACAAGTGATACTGCAGTATTTGCTATTGATGCTACGTCTGCACCACTCATTCCATCAGTTGCCTCTGCGATCTTGTCAATGTCTACATAATCTGGATTCTTTATGCTATTTACCATGGATTCTCTTATCACTGGAATTTCCTTTGTATTTATCTCCAAAATCTTCTTCCTTCCTTCCTTGTCTGGTAACGGAACAAGTATTATCTTGTCAAATCTACCTGGTCTGAGCAACGCTGTATCTATCATGTCAGCTCTGTTGGTTGCAGCAAGCACAACAACTCCATGCAAACTTTCTATTCCGTCTAATTCAGTTAAAAGCTGACTTACTACTCTCTCTGTCACCGCTGTTTCACCTCCTACTCCACGTATTGGGGCAATAGAGTCAATCTCATCAAAAAATATCACACAAGGCGATGCCTGTCTTGCTCGTCTGAATATTTCCCTTATTCCACGTTCTGATTCGCCTACCCACTTTGAGAGTAATTCTGGTCCTCTTACGGAAATAAAATTGGCTTCACTTTCAGTTGCAACAGCTTTTGCCATCAGAGTTTTACCGGTTCCACTAGGACCGTGTAACAATATTCCTCTTGGCATTCTGTGTCCTAGCTTTGAATATAGGGTGGGATATTTCATTGGCCATTCTACAGCCTCTTGTAGTTCACGCTTAACACTTTCAAGTCCGCCAACTTCGTCCCAACTTACATCGGGATTTTCAATAAATACTTCACGCATTCCTGATGGTGTAACCTCTCTTATTGCATTCTGGAAATCATCACCATTGACTACTAGTTTATCAAGTGTCTCTGGTGGAAGTTTCTCATCTTCCATGTTAAGTTCTGGAAGTAGTCTTCTAAGACATTTCATTGCAGCTTCTTTGCATAGATATTCTAAATCAGCGCCGACATAACCGTGGCTTATTGCTGCAATTTTATCAGAATTAACGTCATCACTGAGAGGCATGTTTCTTGTATGTATTAGTAAAATATCTTTTCTACCCTTCTTGTCTGGTACTTTGATCTCAATTTCTCTATCAAATCTTCCAGGTCTTCTAAGAGCTGGATCAATTGCGTTTGGTCTATTGGTTGCAGCTATTACAATTACCTTTCCTCTAGCTTCAAGACCATCCATTAGGGAAAGTAATTGGGAAACTACTCTTCTTTCTACCTCTCCAGTCACCTCTTCTCTTTTTGGAGCTATCGAATCAATTTCGTCAATAAATATGATGGATGGAGATTTCTCTTTTGCTTCCTTGAAAATTTCTCTTAATCTAGCTTCACTTTCACCGTAAAACTTGCTCATTATCTCTGGTCCTGATATGCTAATGAAATGAGCATTGCTCTCATTTGCAACAGCTTTTGCTAACAATGTTTTTCCAGTTCCAGGAGGTCCATACAATAATACTCCTTTTGGAGCTTCAATTCCAAGCTTTTCAAAAATTTCTGGATGTCTTAGAGGAAGTTCTATCATTTCACGAACTTTCTTAATTTCATCAGTTAATCCTCCAATATCTTCATAGGTTACCTGAGGTACACCGCGAAGAGTCTCTCCTTTTTCTGCAATGTGGAACACTGTTTTTTGTGTGACAAGTACGGCGTCAGCTGCAGGTGTAACACCAATGACTTGAAAAGTTAGTCTTCCACCAAAATAAGGTACCATTACATTGTCTCCTTTTATCAATGGCACACTTTCTAATGCATCTGCAAGATATCTCTCATCGATTGGTGGTATTGCCTCTAATGGGGCAACAACTACTTTTTCAGCAGCTACTGCCTTGATCTTTCTTACCGCAACAGTATCACCAATTGCAATACCTGCGTTATTTCGAACCAATCCATCTACCCTGATAATCCCCTTTCCCTCGTCAGAAGGATAGAGTGGTAAACACTTGGCTACAGTCCTTCTTTTTCCCTTAATTTCAATAACATCGCCTGTAGACGCCCCAAGTGAATCCATAGAATCATAATCAATACGTGCCACTCCTCTCCCGACATCACGAGTATAAGCCTCAAGTACCTTAAGGGAGAGTGTGTTCTGGCTCACAGTTTTAGCACCCTCAAACTAATTTTTATACCTTTGTCGTCTTTGATCCGAAACAAAGGACCAGAAGATTAAAATTTACAGGATAAACCAAAACGGGTACTTTGGGTAAGCGACCACTAGTAAGAAGACGAGGTAGAGGAGGAATGCAGTTCCGTGCTGCGTCTACTGGAAAGTTACTCCCAGCCAAATATCCTCGATTCCCATTGGCAGAACAACATGAAGCTAAAGTGATAGATATTGTTCATGAAACCGGAAGAGATGCTCCTCTTGCTAAAGTCCAATTTGAAACTGGTTTACAGTCTTTTGTTCCATCTGTTCTTGGTACCAAAATTGGTTCTAAATTTCAATTTGGTCTAAAATCTAATATTTCTCCAGGTAACGTAATTAGTGTTCAAAACATTCCTGATGGTACTATAGTATGTAATGTCGAGAAACATTTTGGTGATGGGGGAGCAATAGTAAAATCTGCTGGTACATATGCAACAGTATTTTCACATAGTTCTGAAGGTGTAACAATAAAACTACCATCTGGAAAATTTACGACCCTTAATCCACAGAACAGAGCCATGATAGGAGTTCTTGCTGGAGGCGGTGTTGGTGATAGGCCATTTATGAGAGCTGGACCTGCATGGAGAAGAAAACGTTCCAAGGGACACAAATATCCAATAGTCAGAGGTGTTGCTCAAGCTGTATATGTACACCCACACGGTGGTGGAAGACATCAACATGTTGGAAGAAGCTCTACCGTATCACGAAACGCTCCACCTGGACGTAAGGTTGGAAGCATCGCAGCTAGAAAGACTGGCCGATCCAGAATGAAAGAGCGCGAATAATCTCTCAAGACTAATTAGTAGTTTTAAAAAATAAAAACACCATGGATTCAAAGAGAGTTCATCTTTTGATAACAGGACGAGTCCAAGGTGTTTACTTTCGTCAAGGAATGATGGAAACAGCTGAAAAAAATAATGTTTTAGGATGGGTAAGAAATCTTCCGGATGATAACGTAGAAGCAACTCTGGAAGGAAATGATTCAAGCGTAGATGCGGTAGTAGAATGGGCTCGCTTTGGTTCTGCTGGTGCAGTTGTAACAGAATTAAAAATTACTGAGGAAAATTATGTTGGAGAATTTTCTGATTTTGAAATTCGTTATTAATGGATGCTAGTATATGCATCCAAAAGAAGTTTTTTGATCTCATCAAGATTATCGTTTACTTTTACTTGTATTTCTTTTTCTGGCTCTTTTCTATCTCTTTTGATCTTTATTGTGACAAAGTCTCGTTGAGGTTCAATGTCTGCAAAACTTCTAAATGTAATTGATTTTGCAAATACAACTCTGTGCATACGAACATCTTCAATTACATTTCTTCCAAGTGTCAAGCAATAACTGCGGAGTTCATCAAACAGTGTTACTACACTGGAGGGTATGCTTGATCTGAATTCATCATAAGTTCTCTTCTTTCCAGAGATTAATCCTTCCATGTTGTTCCTAGTCTAATTTAAGAATATTAAGGTAGTAGATCCGCTAGTTCCAGTCTAGACAAGCGGTCTCATCTCAAGTCAAGCAAGATCCGCCACGTAGACGAAGCAGCGTGGATGCTCTACCTTAGGATTGCTCCCTCCCGGACCTCATCCCTTTCGGCAGTTAGAACTTGAGAGTTATCCCTTCGGACAACCTCAGTCCTGTATCCACCCGCTTCGGCGTGATTTCATATCCGCAAGTCAAGCGAGTACCGTCTATCTAGAGATTTATCCAGCAGTTACTGGTCTCTGCATATAGCCGGTTTCAGAGACAGGGCACGGCTAGCGCCCCAACCCTACCTACTACCAAATTTATTGTAATTACAAGTTCTTTATGTGCATTAGGGTTAGTTTAATCGAAGATTAGTCAATGTATTGCAGACGGAGCATATCTCTCCGGTGCACTCATTTCCGCATTTTGAGCAAGTCCTCCATTCTGAATTGTTAGAATTTTTGAGGGTAGTGGAGATCTTTAGAATTGATTTGTACATGTTATTTTTGATACCACTATGTGTTTTTTCTAAGGAATTTAGAAAATTACGAATCTCAGTTCGGATTCCCTCGTTCATATGGGGACATTCTTCTGATTGAAATGGAATTTCATTTGTAAATGCATAAAATACAATCTCATTTTCATAAATCTCACAAAATGGCTTTATCTTTCGTGTCTTATTTTCAGAAGTATCAGGATCCATCCAGCCAATTTTTTTTGTGTCTCCTGAAATGAGGTTTATTATAAAAGTCTGTAACATGTCATCCAAGTTATGACCTGTTGCAATTACGTCAACTTTGAGGTCAATGGCACCAAAATCAATTGCTCTTCTTCTTAATATCCCACATATGGAGCAAGATGAAACTTTTTCGTCACCTCTAACCTCTAAGGTTTGTTCTAAAGTTGTACCGAAAAGAGAACTATATTGATACACCTTGTGCTCTACATCCATTTTTTTACAAAAATCCTCCACAATTTTTAGAGCCTCATCCCTATATCCTGGAATTCCTTCATCCACTGTAATCGCTTTTAGCGTAAAGTTATGATCCTGAGAAATTTCTTTTAATGCTTGTAACAAAGAAAGAGAATCTTTTCCGCCTGATACTGCAACTCCTACGACATCACCAGGTTTTATCATGTTGTACTTTGATATCGTTCTTGTAGTTTTGTTTACAATTGAATTCGAAAAACATCTAGAACAAAGATTTTCCCCAGAATATTTTCGAGAGTAAACAACCATATTTTCACAACGATCACATTTCATAGTGTAATTCACATCCTGATGTTATCGTATGATTTCATACTTGCCATTTTTTTTTGCCTTGTAAATAATGTCTGGTTTTGGAAATATTCCTACCTCTATGACACCGGGAATCTCTATTATCTTTGTTGCAAGTTCTTTGGGATTTTGTATTTGACCAAAGTCGCAATCCAATATGATATTTCCATTCTCGGTTACAAATGGATAACCGCGCTCTAGTAGTCTAATGTGTGGCTTTCCACCATATTTTCTTATTTGCATATCAGCTGTATTTCTTGCAAATGGATAAACTTCTACGGGAACACTTCGATCAAGTTTTTTGACAAATTTTGATTCGTCAGCAATTATTACAACTTTATTTGCAATGCTTATCAGGATTTTTTCTCGCAAGAGGGCCCCTCCCCCACCTTTTACCATATTTCCTTTTGTATCTATTTGGTCTGCACCATCAAAGACTAGATCAATATGATTAATCTGGTCTGCCTCTATTATTGGAATTCCTCCTCTTTCTGCTTCCATCTTGATCTGTAAAGATGTAGGTATTGCTTTGACAGAAAATTTGTTCTTTTTAATGTATGATGATAATAGCTTCACTATGGATGTTGCAGCTCTTCCACTTCCAAGACCTATGACAAAATTGTTCTTGACCATCTTTAACGCCTGTGGTGATAATGCCTCAATGGCATCATCCACTGTCAATTATTCTACCTCTACTTGTTCTAGTTTTGATAATGCCTTCATTATTTCGCTTTTTATTTTATCCAAATCTTTGTCATCATCTTCTAATTTCTCTTCTTCAGGTATTTTGATTGCTGTTGGAAGCTGAATCTTTCTTTCTGGTTCTTGTACAAGTTCTGGTTTCGGTAATTCTGGTAAGATCTCTTCTGTTACATTTTGTGTAATGGGTTGAGGTAATACTAGTATTGGTTTTTCAACTGTTATCGGTTCTATGATTTTTTGAGAAATCTGTGGTTCAATTTGTACAGGCCTAATGAATTCAGCTGGGAACTGTGGAATCTTATTTGTGATCTCTGTTAGGGTGCTCAGTTCTACTGTTCTATGTTTTTCATATGTTGGAATCTCCATTGGGGGTAACCACTCTGGCTTTACTATTCTCTCCTCTTGAATCTCGATCTTTTCTTTTTGATTCTCTATTTTAGGTTCTATCTTCTTGACTTGGGGATTTTCTAATATTGTTTCAATCGGTCTTTCAGATTGTTTGGATTGAGTGATCGTATTTACTGTGATCTTTGAAGAAATCTCGTGTAATCTCTGATCTAACTGCGATAATCTATTATCCATTAGTGAAATCAAACTATCACCAACTGGGCCTAGATCTGGATACTTGCTTGCAATCTCAAGTTTTTCAATCTTGGTAATGACTGTTCCAAGCTGATGCTGATAACGAAGCAAGAGCTTGTCTTTTTGAATTATTGTAACGTCTGACTCTTGTTGGTGAAGTCTTGTAATAGTTTTTGATAGTATTTCCTTTTCCATTCTTAGTGAATGTAATTGATTTGTAATTGCAGAATTAATAGTTGGAGTTTGTTTATTGCGTTTTATTTTTGGAACTTTGTCTAATGCAACCGCGGTGCATGCGCCTGCCAGAGAGCTAAAAACTAGCGCTATTTCTTCCATTTAGGTATACCATTTGATCCAGGTGTACTTTCTTATTTTAGCCTCAGGAAAACCACAGCTAGCACATCGTTTGTGTCGTACATGGTAAGCATTTTTTCCACATCTTCTACATCTGATATGTACGTGTTTCCTTGTATAGCCTCCCATTGAGGTGGTACCCTTAGTCATAATACACTCACTTTGGTGGAGGAGATATGATAACTACGTTGTCTCCTCTGACAACTATGGTTCCAAGGCTTTTTGTCTCTCCTTCAGAAGGAATCTCTTCTGAAGATTCAAGTAGCAGGTTCATGTGTTGGTCAAAACCATGAAGGTTGCCTCTTATCACTTTGCCGCCTTTCAGCTTGATAAGCACAACCTTGTTTAGGCTTTCATCAAGTACTTTTACTGCCATATCTACTGACATTTATTTCACTTATTACACACTCTATGGAGGGTATATATTAAAATTTCATTGGTGAAACTTTCAACCTATTCCAGTAAGGCAAGTTTGACTCTCTTTTACCAAATTTGAGATTATTTCATTCAAAATCGCCTTTCCGTCCTTTCGTGTAGCTCTAGTTGGATCTCCCCAGACACCATTTTTTGTTACTGAAATAAACGACTTGTTTGCCTTCTTGCTTAATCGATTCAATTTACTCTTTGACAAACTGTCAGGAATCAGTCCTTTTTCAGCCTTATTCATCAACACTTTATCAGATATTGCTAACATGATTGATGTTTCAACAAATCCAGCATGATCAAACACTCTCTTCATAAAATGCCAGTATGAATAAACAATGATATGTTGTCTGACGCCTATTTTCTTGGAAACTCTACCTGATAGTTTTTTTAACGCGTCTAGATTTCCATGGTGTCCATTGAGTATAATGACCCTGTCAACATGGTTTTTTGATAATGAAACACATAACTCAACTAGAATCTTTTCTAAAGTAGGGCTTGATACACTCAAGTTAAAAAATGGATGATGCTCAAAAGAAACACCATATTGAAGCGTAGGTAATAACAAAAATCCATTTTTTTCTGAGACTTGTCTTGCTATGTATGAAACTATGTCCGAATCAGTGGATACAGGAAGATGGGGACCGTGCTGTTCAATTGATCCGACTGGAATTAATGCGACTGATCTTCTCTTTGTTAGTTTGAGAATATCTGTATTTACAAGGTCTCTTACTATCATCTAGATCTCTTGGGTTTAACATGTACCTTGCCCCAATATACCTCTAATCTTCCATCAAGATGCATTTTTACAGCTTCTAGTAATGTACTAGCTTCTAATCTCTGTCCTTTCTTTTTCAAAGACTCTAAAGTTTCATTCTCATCTATTGTAAATGCATCTTGGAAAATTATGGGACCTTGATCTAAATCCTCAGTTACATAATGTGCGGTACAACCTACAATTTTTGCGCCTCGTTCATATGCTTGAACATAAGCAAAGGCACCAGGAAATGCAGGTAATAGTGATGGATGTATGTTGATAACTCTATTAGGATATCTCCATACAAAATTGGGAGAAAGTATACGCATGTATCTTGCAAGTACTATTAGATCAACATTAAATTTTTTTATGACAGAAATTATTTTTTCTTCTGCTTTCGACTGATCTTTTTCATCTACTAGGATAAATGGAATATTTGCCTTTTTTGCCAAAGATGATAAGGTGTTTTCTGTGCCTATCAATACTACGATCTCTCCTTTGAGCTTACCCTTTGTTCTTGCATCAAGTATAGCTTCTAGACAATGGGGTTCTTTTGTTACAAGTATTGCCACTTTCTTTCTTTTTGATACTTCATAGTGGATATTGACTTCCATCTTGAGATTTTTTGCCAAATTCTCTGCCTCTTTACTGAATTTGTTTACGTCAAGTTTCTTTACAAAAGATGCTTCCAAGTACATTCCAAAAAGTCCCTTTACAACATTTTGATTAATCTTCTCTATGTTTCCGTTATTTTGAAAAATGAAATTAGTAAAGCCTGCTACTACACCTTCATGGTCATTTCCAACCACAACCAGTTCTACAATTGTCTTATCCATTCTAATTGTTAGACATACTCCACTTATTAATACTTAAATAGCCTTTTGGAATATGACGTATTGTAAGAATGCTAGTCCAACTAGATATTGTAATTCTGTAATGTGTTGTTGAATGAGAGATAGAAGTTTTTCAAATTTTAACTTAAATGAGGAAGAATGATGGATAAACAAAAAAGTTCTCACAGGTCACATAATAGGGGAAATAGTTATGATCATAACAACCCTGTAAAAATTTGCAAAGTGTGTTCTACTATAGGTGATTGGCATTGCTATGAATGTTCAAATAATTTTTGTAGTGTTCATTTTCGTAATCACAAAGAAATGCAGCTTTGTATAGTTCAATAGGTGCGGGAGGTGGGATTTGAACCCACGAACTCCTAAAAGACAGGGTCCTAAGCCCTGCGCCTTTGACCAGGCTTGGCAACTCCCGCATGCACCATGACTTTTAAGACAAATTTATCTATTGTTGATGGTCGGTATGGCAAAGTTATTTGGGACTAATGGGGTTCGAGGGGTATTTGGAGAGGATCTTACCCTTGACTTTATCTCAAAAATTACTCTATCAATTGCAAGTTTTTTCAAAAAAGGACCCATCTTAGTAGGTTATGATGGAAGAGAATCAAGTATAATTATATCAAAAATAGTAACAGCTGCGCTGAGCTCAGCAGGTTTAGATTCTGTAGTATGTGGAATAGTTCCTACGCCTTGTTTGCAGTTTGCCACACGACAACTTGGTTATACTGGAGGAATTATGATAACTGCATCACACAATCCTCCACAATATAATGGAATGAAGGTCATTGCAAGAGATGGAATTGAAATATCAAGAGAAGACGAACTCCTGGTGGAGGAATTTTACTTCAAGAAAAAATGGAAAATTTCAAATAAATTTGGTTCAATTACAAAAGAATCCACATCTATTGACACGTACATTTCTGGAGTCAAGGACCGCGTTAACACACGCAAAATCAAATCACGAAATCTCAGGATCGTGTTAGATCTTGGTAACGGCGCTCAGGCAGTAACTGCCCCTAGGTTATGTAAAGATCTTGGATGTGAGACAATCCTAATAAATGAAAAAATAGATGGCACTTTTCCAGGACGGGGATCAGAACCAACCCCTCAAAATTTAGACAAACTTTCAAACATGGTCATCAAATCAAGATCTGATTTTGGAATAGCATTTGATGGAGATGGCGATAGAAGTATTTTTTGTGATGAATTTGGAAAAATTCTTACAGGTGATAGATCTGCATTACTCTTATCAAAGTACATTCTAAAGAAATATTCAAAGTCAAAGATAGTTACATCAGTTAATTCTACATCTGTAATAGAAAAAATAGCTGCAAATTCTGAATCTAAAGTTCTACGAACTAGGGTAGGTAGTGTTGAAGTTTCTCGTAAAATGGTAAAAGAAAATGCAATTATTGGTTTTGAAGAAAATGGTGGATTCATGTATGGTAAACATAATCAAGTTAGAGATGGTTCTATGACCATGGCCATATTACTTGATCTTTTAGCAAACAGCAAAAATTCTTTATCCAAAGAAATGAATTTGTTACCTCCATCTTTTACTACGAAAGGAAAAATAGAATGCTCAAAAGATGATTTTAAAAAAATAATGAAAATTCTAAAAGTGGAACCTTACAAAAAAGATCTTACTGATGGAATCAAATTATCATTAGATGATTCAAGCTGGATTATGGTAAGATTGAGTGGTACTGAGCCAATAGCTAGAATCTATGCCGAATCCTCCTCCCAATCTAAATTGGATGATATTTTTGCAAAATACCTGAAAAAGGTAAAGACTGCACTTGACAGATAACACTTTTAAAACCAATTGAAACGACAGAAAGAATGGAAATGATCCCAATGGGTGATACATCTGGCTAAGGCTTATTACGTAAAGTTTCAGGTGCCCACTGACTTGGTTAGCCCAATCTATGAGGCTGTAAGAGTCGCACATCAAAGTGGCAAAGTAAAGAAAGGTACCAACGAAGTTACAAAAGCAATTGAAAGGGGAATAAGTAAACTGGTGATTATTGCAGAAGATGTAGAACCACCAGAGGTAGTTGCTCACCTTCCTATACTGTGTGAGGAGCATGGAATCCCATATGGCTTTGTTCCAAGTAGACAAGAATTAGGCAAGTCTTTGGGAATTGATGTTACCTCTGCTGCTGCTGCGATATTAGATTCTGGCGATGCTCAACATATAGTAGACCAAATTGTGGCATCCTTGTCGCAGATAAAAGGCGGTCAAGTTAGCAAATGAGTACTGAAGTTCCTACCTCTGCCGAAGTTATACAAATAGTGGGAAGGACTGGAATTGCTGGTGAAGTTATACAAGTTAGAGTAAAGATATTGGATGGTAAAGATAGGGGAAGAATTCTAACAAGAAATGTAAAAGGTTCTGTTAGAATGTCAGACATTCTCATATTACGAGAGACCGAACGTGAAGCGAGAAAAATAAAGTGATAAAAATTGAGTGTTCTAGTCAAGCCTTGTAGTTTTTGTAATAGACCTGTAGCAAAAGGTTCAGGTACCATGCTTGTAAAAAATGATGGTTCGGTGTTTTGGTTTTGTTCTTCAAAATGCAAAAAGAACATGCTAGTCCTAAAACGTGATCCAAGAAGACTCAAGTGGACTAATAAATATGTCAAGGGCGGAATAAAGGTCAAAAAGTAAAATGACTGAGCAGACACTATTCATTGTAAAACCTGACGGTGTAGGAAGAAAATTAGTAGGCGATATTATCTCTAGATTTGAACACAGGGGGTTTAACATTTTGAAATTGAAAATGTTTACCTTTACAAAACAAATGGCAGAAGAATTCTATTCTGCACATAACACAAAACCGTTTTTTGGAGAATTAGTTTCTTTTATCACATCGGGAAATGTAGTTGCAGCTATTGTAGAAGGAAATAATGCAATTGCAACAACTAGATTGATGATAGGTTCAACCAAGTCATTTGATGCTGCTCCGGGAACAATAAGGGGAGACTTTGGACTAGGCATATCTGATAACATCATTCATGCTTCTGATTCTAAGGAAAGTTTTGAAAAAGAAATAGCTGTGGTATTCAAGTGAAAGTAGTTGCACATACGACAGCCCATAGTCGCAGTTCTGGGTCATGTAGACTCTGGTAAAACATCACTGTTAGACAAGATAAGAGGTACAGGTGTACAAGCAAGAGAGGCTGGTGGAATTACTCAACACATAGGTGCAAGTTTTCTTCCTACTGACACATTAAAGAAAGTCTGTGGACCTCTTTTTGCAAAAATGGGTGGAGAAAATCAAGAAATTCCTGGTTTACTTGTTATTGATACTCCAGGGCATGAAATATTTACAAATCTTAGAGCAAGGGGTGGCTCTGCTGCAGATATTGCTATTTTAGTTGTAGATGTAAACCGAGGATTCCAACCCCAAACTAATGAAAGTCTAAAAATTCTGCAGAGCAGAAAAGTTCCGTTTGTAATTGCATTGAATAAAGTGGATATGATTTCTGGTTGGAAAAAAAATCCTACGACAAAATCCATTTCACAGTCTGTCAAAGAACAAGACCCATTTGTGCAAACTGCTCTTGATGAATTACTGTATAATGTAGTGGGAACATTGTCGGTTCTAGGATACAATTCAGAGGCATTTTACAGAGTAAAGGATTTCTTAAAAGAAGTAGCAATAGTTCCAGTCAGTGCAAGAAGTGGAGAAGGCATGCCTGAATTATTAGCAGTTTTGGTTGGACTAACACAGCAATATATGCAAAAAAAATTAGACCAGACTGAAAAACAGACACGAGGTATAGTTCTTGAGGTCAAAGAAGAGATTGGACTTGGGATGACTGCAAACATTATCTTAATTGATGGCACTTTGAAAAAAAGTGACTTTATTCTAGTTGCCAAGAGAGATTCTGTAATAGTTACAAAACCCAAAGCAATACTTCTGCCAAAACCTCTTGATGAGATGCGTGATCCTAGGGATAAATTCAGACCTGTAAACGAGGTAATCGCAGCAGCAGGTATCAAGATTGCATCACCAGATCTAGAGGGTGCACTTCCTGGAAGTCCTGTTTATGTAACTACTGATGAATCAAAGATTGATGAATTCAAGAAGTTGATCGAGTCTGAAATGAAATCAGTATTTATCAAGACTGATACAAAAGGAGTAATTCTAAAATGTGATACAATTGGTTCATTAGAAGCTTTAACTGACATGTTGAAAAAACAAAACATATCTGTATCAACCGCAGATATCGGACCAGTAACACGACGAGACGTTATGGAAGCACTAGCAATAAAAGAACGTGATAGACATTTGGGCGTGATAATAGCATTTAACGTAAAGATTCTGCAAGATGCTCAAGATGAAGCAGAAGCCAGTCACATCAAAATCTTCCATGATCAAGTAATTTACAGCTTGATTGATAACTATGTCAATTGGGTTCAAGATGATACTGCAAATGAAGAGAATGCAATTTTTCAAGAGCTTACACCCATATGCAAATTCACATTTCTCAAAGGGTTCGTGTTTAGGCAGAACAACCCCGCAGTTTTTGGAGTACTAGTGAATGCAGGTGTGTTACAGCAAAAAGTATCTGTCATGAATTCTGATGGCAGAAAAATTGGAGTAGTTCATCAAATCCAGGAGAACGGTAAGAGTGTTAATGTTGCAAAAAAAGGTAAGGAGGTAGCTGTCTCAATTCAAAATGTAACAATAGGCAGACAAATATCTGAAGAAGATATTCTCTATTCTTTTCCACCTTCTCCAGAAGCAAAATTGTTACTCAAAACATTTTCCCATAAACTAAGCCCTGAAGAATTTCAAGTCCTTCGAGAAATAATAGAAATTCAGAGAAAAGTTAATCCACTTTACGCTTACTAGGCATATTTTTGTGCAAGCATGTTTAATCCAGGTTCTCCTACTGCTCCCATTGCCTTGTCAACAGGTTCTCCGTTGTTAAATACAATAAATGTCGGAATTGAATAAACCCCGTATCTCTGAGATATGCCTGGTGCATTATCTACATTTACCCGTGCAAATCTAATGGTCTTGTATTTTTTCGCCATTTTCTCAAAAATTGGAGACATAAACTGACATGGACCACACCATGTAGCCCAAAAATCTACAATCACTGGAGTATCACCTACTATGGCTTTATCAAAATTAGAATCAACAAGTTCAAGAATTTCTGGTTCCTTGTATGATTTCATTTCTTCCATCTTCTTTTTCATAATTTTTTCTAATTCTTCGTCTACCAAACTTGATTAGTTGTAGATAAACGCTATTTAATAATTTAGCCTAAAGATCAAGAAGAAACCGCATCAAAACTGGCTTTTCATCTTTGATCTCCATGAGATGATACGTCGGTGATTTGATTTCCATTTTGAAGTGATGTTTTTCAAAATTAATTTCTTCTCCGCTGACTTGTGCCAAGAGATGGTATGTACCATTCTTTGCTATTTTGACATTGAATGTTTTTCCTACAAATCCATCTGTTATTGTAAGAATGATCATTTCCTCAAGCCAGCTATATAGTAAGTTCTTCAAGTCGCCTGCATGAATTTCTATTTTTCTATCTTCTTTATTTTCAACTGACTTGATATCAACAATTGTGTCTACTACTGATATGCCTGCATTCTCAAAAGCTTCATCTATCGTACCTCCAGTTACTTCGATGAATGCATCTGTCATATGATCTAGATCTCGGTAAGCCATGGATTGCTAGGTCCAAAGTACACTATTTATTCTAACCATGATTTGATAATCAGAAAGTCTAAATGCATTGGAAAAAGAATGAGTTTTGAAATTGGATTTACCACGCGGTATGCGAGATATTGAACCCAAGGAATCTTCTGCAATTGAATATGTTCGTCAAAAATTTATTGAAACATCAAATTTATTTGGTTTTCAATTCATGGAACCATCTCCAATTGAGTTATTATCTGTAATAGAAACAAAAAGCGGTCCATCAATAAAAAATGAGATCTATTATTTTACTGACAAAGGAGATCGTGAAGTGGCATTGCGTTTTGATTTTACAATAGGTCTTACACGCTTTGCTACATCTCAAAAATCAATGCGATTGCCTTCAAAGATTTCAACGTTTGGCGGTGTATGGCGTTATGATGAACCGCAAAAAGGTAGATATCGATTCTTCCATCAGTGGGACATAGAAATCTATGGAACGCCAAATATTGAGTCTGATGCAGAAATAATTGATTTTACATCTAAATTTTTCACTAGACTTGGACTTGAAAATATTGTAATTGATGTATGTGATAGAGAACTTGTTGAGACATATGTTAAAGATGTTTTCAAATCTGACTCATCAGATGTAATTAGTGATATTCTAAGGGCTGTTGATAAGATTCAAAAAAAGAGGAAACAAGACATAATTACAGAATATCGAGAAAAAGGATACTCTGTACCAGAATTAGAACAAATTCTAAAATTTGCCGAGATCAAGGGACTCCCTGAAGAAATAGAAAAAGAAATTGATACTAGTAAAATAAAGAATTGGGATAAAATTGTACAATTGTTTGATACTTTAAAAAATCGAGGTGTGCACAATGTCAGAATAAATTTTGGCATAGTTAGAGGTCTTGATTACTATTCTGGAATAGTCTTTGAAGTATTTGAAAGAGGCTCTGATGTTGGTGCACTTGTAGGTGGTGGAAGATATGATACATTGACAAAAGCCTTTGAAAGAAATGATCTTGGTGCTACTGGTGCTGCTGGGGGAGTAGAACGAATTGTACTATTGCTAGAAAAACAAAAGGTAGATCTACAGATTAAAGATGCTAGAATATCAGTAGTTTTTGTTAATGATGATATGCAAAAAATTGCAATTGGTATTGCCTCTCAACTTCGTCTAAAATACATACCTACTGATGTGGATCTATCTGGAAAATCCCTGAAAAAACAGATGGAAATTGCTTCTAACTCCAAACGCGTCATAATAGTTGCACCCAAGGAATATGATGATAATTGCGTTATAATTCGAAATATGGAAAATGGTTCTGAAAAACAGGTAAGGATAGATGTTATGTTAAGTGATGTAGAATCTAGTCTTCAACTCTAAAGGCCTTGGTTAACATTACAAGCTCAGGGCCATTCGTGATACCTCCAACAACTATTGCATTGTTATTTGCTAACATGCCTGAACAAAGATAAGGAGATCCACCGTTGATGGTTGCAGGCTCTAACCCTACACCTAATACCTTCGATATTGTTTTAATGTCTTCTTCCTCTGTGGATGGATGAATGACTCCACCTTTGGAATTTGCTACTGTCATTGCACCAGTTTGATGATATCCTGCAATTCTTTTTCTTATGACATCTACTCGTAATACATCTTCAACTTTCTTGACATATTCTGTTGGAATAAGCGGAGACATTACTGCTCCTTTGTCATTTGTACAAATTAGATTTCCTATTGCAGTGTGCTTTGTATCAAGTATGTCAACATTAAGACCGGTTGATTTTTTCAAGTGTGATATCTCTTCTTCATGACAATTGCGTGGAAGCAAAAGTCCACTGTTATTTACCACCATCAGCGGTCCAAGTAATCTTGTGTTTGCAACTGACGTAAAGACATAATCGGTTTTTAAAAATTCTGCAAGGTTTTTTGCCTTTGTTGGAGCAAATCCATTCGGTATGAAAACAAACTTGTCGTTACACTTAGCATAAATGCCTACGTTAGGATTGCGATATACATCATATTTGAAAATTCCCAATAAACTAGGACGATTTGTGAAAGATATGAATTTATCTTGTATATACTTTAAATAAGTAACAACAATCTCGGATACTGTGCCTATAGACCCTAACTTCCCTACAAATCATCATGTGATTGAAAAATTCAAAGATCCATTAAGTGAAAATTATCATTTGGTTTGGGGTCCTGGGCGTCTTGCTGAAGCAGCATCAGATCCTAAAGTAAAATCTGATTCTGTGGCTACTGGTGAAGAGATAAAACCCATAGGTGTACATGGTACATTTGTAGCTGTAGACTGGGATTCGTGTATTGCTGATGGAGTCTGTTTGTTAAGCTGTCCTGTCAAAGTTTTTGAATGGTACAAAAATCCTGGTGAAACAGGTAGAAATGATAGAAAAGATTACACTGACAAAGCAAATCCTGTGAAAGAAGCCGATTGTATTTGGTGTATGGCGTGTGTTGAAGTTTGTCCTACTAAAGCAATCAAGGTTGATCAGTTAAATCAAGACATACATGAAAAAGAGATTGCAAAATTTACTTAGTTTTGTCTAGGTTTAAATAACATAGCCTGCGACAAAAAACCATGCCGATACCAGAAGATTTTCCAAAGGGTTACAACCCACTTGGAAAAATAAATCACGCCGATGGTGAGCATTTTCACTTCAGATGGGGCCCTGGTAGATTAGCAGAAGCCTCAAAAGATGAAAATTGCATCGAGTCATTCAAGGCTCGAGGAGAAAAAATCGAACCATTGGGCGTAAGTGGTACTATGGTAGCTGTAGATTGGGATTCATGTGTTGCAGATGGTGCATGCATTGAAGCATGTCCTGTCCAAGTCTTCCAATGGTACAGAACAGAACAAGATATTCCTGCAAATAAGACAATAGGTGCCACATTTGCTGGAACTGGTGAATCTGAAAAAGAACACAGAGCGGACTACACAGACAAGGCTGATCCAATTAGAGAGCATGACTGTATTTGGTGCATGGCATGCGTTTCAGTTTGCCCTCCACAAGCCATCAAAGTAGACCAATCTAACTTAGAACACCATGAAAAAGCAGCTGGAACCTTTGTAAAAATGGAAACCGGTTCTGTTAATCCACACGCACACCACTAGAATTTTTCGTCCCTTTTCTTTTTCTTATTATCCATTCCTACATGGAATGTTCAGAGTTCTAAAAAACGATGATCTTAAACAAATTTTAACAAGTCCTTACAAAAAAAACTTGCAGAGGTCGCCTAGCCCGGCATGGCGTGGGCCTTGAGAGCCTATGTGCGCAAGCACGCGGGGGTTCAAATCCCTCTCTCTGCGCTATTATTTTTCTATATTTCCAAGTTCTGCCAATAAAGCAGACAGCTGAATCTCTGGATTTGCTCCTACAATTAATCTGTAATCATATTTTGCTATAGCTTCTAACATTTCAGATAGATGAACAGTCTTGATTCTATAACACTCTTCATTGAGATATTTCAAAAAGTCTGATTCTGACATTCCATAAACTTTGATGAGTTCAATCATTTTGTTCCTGGCTTCCGAAATTTTTCCTCCTAATGCAAGTTTCAAAATAGAGCCCACATCGCTTGTCTTGGTAAGTCCAGCAGCAGCTTTTACATTATCTTCATTTATTATTCCAACACTTGCTGTAGCTTGTAACATGTTTATGGTGTGACGCATATCTCCTTCTGAATATTGATACAGCGTTTTCAAGCCTTCTGCACTATACTTTATTTTTTCTTTTTTACAAATCTCTTCCAAATGGCTTACTATGTCTTCTTCAGATATCCTTGTAAATTTGAAAACAGCACATCTACTTTGAAGAGGTTCTATGATTTTTGATATATTATTTGCAATCATGATGAACCTACAATGTTTTGCAGTGTCTTCAATAATCCTCCTCAAGGCAGTCTGTGCGTCTGAGGTCATCTCATCAGCTTCATCCAAAATTATAAGCTTGAAAGGAATGTTAGTGTCTAAACCTGCAAATCTTGCAAATTTCTTTACTCTTTCTCTGACCATGTTAATACCACGTTCATCAGAAGCATTCAATTCTAGAGTGTGATCGCGCCATAAATCTCCCAGAATTTCTCTTGCAAGACACAATGCAGTAGTAGTCTTACCAACTCCTGCAGAACCCGAAAATAACAGGTGGGGCATCTCAGATGTATTCTTTAAAAGAGATCTTAAACTACCTACTATCTCTTTTTGGTTTATTATTGATGAGATCTTTGTAGGGCGATATTTTTCTACCCACATCAAAGATTCAGTCATAGGGACATACGTCTTTCACTTACTAATAAAATTAAGTCTACGAAATCATGCTTGTAAATCATTGATGTAGTTCTGATGTTGAATAGGATTCTATTATTACCCATTGTTATTATGCATGAAGAAGACTAGGATTGTTTATAGAATGATTACTCATGGTTGTGTATTGAATGAGAAAACAAGTATCTCAGTTATGAACAGGAACAAATTTGTACAGATGTATCCTAGATCAAATGATCGAACTAAATGGTTAACAGAATTGATCGATCGATCCCTTTAGAGGCCCAAAGGAGGATCGAGTAAATTGCACATTTCAGAGCTTATACAGGTACATAGTATTGGATACCGCTTACAGGAAGTCAAAGTCAATTTTGGGTATGATCTCAAAATAGATGCTCCACTGACATTCATAGAAGCTAAACAGGGAGAAATCTTGAGTATCTCAAGATGGATAGCTGAAGTATTATCTTTGGAGAAATTAGTTGAAGTACAAGATACTGATATGATAGTAGCCTTGAAGCAGGCAGTTATGAAAGAAAACGTACAAGGTGATTTTGACCTTTCTACTTTGGATCTGGATTTTTACATAAAAGTAAATTCATTCACACGACGACTCCCACAAGAAGATCGCGATAAAATAGAAAGTATGTTAAACTCTCTTATTCGTAAACGACAAGGAAAAATAATTCGATTAGCAGATTCGTTCAAGATGACAGCCGATTTAGCAAAAAAATTAACTATAGAAGAAAGAACATTATTTGATTACATCCACGATAACAGTGCTGAATTTAAACAACAAATAATGGGCGATAAGAAATGACTACACAGTCTGAATCAATTTCAAAAAATAAACTTCAGGATCAAGTAAAAGATTTTCTAAGTCAATTTAAAGACAAATCTGGTGCCTACAAATATGTTGATGAAATAGACCAAATGATGGCAAAGAAAACTCAATACATTGTAGCTGACTACAATGACTTGGTATCGTATCCTGAAATTGAATCTGTGTTTAACGTTGATCCTGATGAAATACTCAGGGCTTTTGGTGGGGCGATAAAGGATATTCTCAAAGAAAGATTTCCACAATATGCCGAAAAAATTCGACATGACATTAGAGTAAGAATTTCGAACTATCCATCACAACGGAGTTTACGTGAAGTAAATGCAGAAGTTATTGGAAAAGTGATTAGTGTATCTGGAATGGTTGTCAGATCTTCTGAAATCAAACCACTTGCAAAAGAATTGGTTTACTTTTGTCCTGATAACCACAAGACTGTGAGAGTACAAGAAAAGGGCCTAGAGTTTAAAGAACCACTAAAATGTGATAATGGAAAATGTACTCATAGAGATCTTGAGATAAGTCCAGAACAAAGTAAGTTCATTGATTTTCAAATGGTGAGATTACAAGAATTGCCAGAAGATTTACCTCCGGGTCAATTACCTCATTATCTAGATGTCACAGTCTTACAAGACTTGGTTGATAACGCCAGACCTGGAGATCGTATCATACTAACAGGAATTGTAAGGATTGAACAAGAACACATACCTTCTATGAGGGGGAAAAGTGGTATCTACAGATTACGAATTCAGGGAAATAATATTGAATTTCATCGGGGACGTGGAAACAAGTCTTCTAGGAGTACTGAAAGAGAGGAGATCTCTCCTGATGAAGAGAGAATAATAAAATCACTTGTTAAAAATGCAGATATTTATGATAGACTCGTAGCGTCATTTGCACCTCATGTAAGTGGGCACGATATAATCAAAGAAGCCATCTTATTGTTAATTGTAGGATCGACTCAAAAACTTCTTGCAGATGGTGCTAAAATTCGTGGTGATATCAACGTCTTTTTGGTAGGTGATCCTGGTACTGCAAAAAGTGAAATGCTAAAATTCTGTGCAAGAATTGCTCCTAGAGGTCTTTATACATCTGGAAGAGGTTCAACTGCAGCAGGACTTACAGCCGCAGTTGTTAGGGATAAAATTGGTATAATGATGCTTGAGGCAGGTGCTGTAGTATTAGGTGACCAAGGTCTTGTCTGCATAGATGAATTTGATAAAATGAAACCAGAAGATAGAAGCGCATTACATGAAACAATGGAACAACAATCGGTCAGTATTGCAAAAGGTGGAATCGTTGCAACGTTAAATGCCAGAACATCAATTTTGGCTGCTGCAAACCCGATGTTTGGAAAATATGATCCTTTCAAGAATATCACAGAAAACGTTAACCTTCCAGTTCCACTCTTAACACGTTTTGATCTTATCTTTGTTGTTAGGGATATACCTTCAAAAGAAAAAGATACAAGAATTGCACGACACATATTGAATCTACATAGAACATCCGGAACTGATACTAAATCACTAATTGATGTAGATATTCTTACAAAATATTTATCATATGCAAAGAGATTTGATCCAAATCTTACTCCAGAAGCAGAAGATATGATCTTAGATTACTATATGACAATGAGAAATGTGGAATCTGAAGGAATGATTACAGTAACCCCAAGACAACTAGAGGGACTTGTAAGGTTAGCAACAGCAAGAGCTAGATTATTAATGAAAACGCAAGTTGATGGAGAAGATGCAGAACGTGCGATATTCCTTATGCAAAGCATGTTGCAAGATGCTGGAGTTGATGTTAATACCGGAAAAGTCGATCTTGGAGTTCTTCAAGGACGTCCTCACAGTGAAGTTTCAAAAATGCAATTATTCATGGATGTAATGAAATCGCTTGAGGGAGATGAGAAGAGGCCAGTTGAAGAAAAGGCATTTGTCAAAGAACTGGTCAAGACTGGTAAATTTACAGAAGATGAAGCAAGAAAGTATCTTAAAAAATTGCAAAGAGAGTCAGCTATTTATGAATCCAAACCTGGTCATTATAACCGGGTATGAAAATAGAGCAGTTAGATATTCCCCCTTCCACAATTGAATTTCTACAAAAAAATGGATATGTGAACCTATATCCACCGCAGGAAAAGACAATCAAGGCTGGGTTACTTGAAGGAAAGAGCATATTGGTTTCTGCTCCAACAGCAAGTGGAAAGACGTTAATTGCAACTCTTGCAATAATAAAACACCTATCTGAAAAGAGAGGCAAGATAGTCTATCTTAGTCCTCTAAAGGCTTTAGCATCAGAAAAATTCAATGAATTCAAAAAACTTGGTTCTGTTGATCTTGGAAAAAACGTGAAAATCCAAATATCTACTGGTGATTTTGATGTATCCGACAAGAATTTGGGTCAAAATGACATTCTTGTACTAACTAATGAAAAAATGGATTCTATCATAAGACAAGGTGCAGAATGGATAGATCAAATAAGTCTTGTAATCGCTGATGAAGTGCATCTGTTGGGAGATGATGATAGGGGGCCAACTCTTGAGATTGTACTTACAAAGCTAAAGTTGTTGTCACAAAAACCGCAAATACTTGCTCTAAGTGCTACAGTTACTAATGCTGATGAAATTGCTGATTGGCTAGGATGTAAACTGGTTCATAGTGAATGGAGGCCAGTCCCGTTGTCAGAAGGAGTTTATGATCAGGGTGTAGTAACCATGCAAGACAGAAAGAAATTTGAAATTCAGACAAGCATTAGGGGGCCGCCCGTTGATCTAGGTTTGGATTCATTAAATAATGGAGGTCAGGCAATTTTATTTGCAGAAACAAGAACTCGTTCTGTATCTCTTGCTACAAAGGCATCAGAGGCGGTAGCAAAAACTCTGAACAATGAAGAAAAGGAAATGTTGGGAAAAATTTCACAAAAAATTTTAGATGATAATGAACATACTGAACTTGTTAAAACTTTGGCAAGTCTAATTAAAAATGGAGTGGCGTTTCATCATGCTGGTCTTAATCCAAATTGTAGAGACATAATTGAATCTGAATTTCGAAATAAAAGAATAAAGATTTTGGCATCTACTCCTACCTTAGCTGCAGGAGTAAACCTTCCAGCAAGACGCGTAGTTATTTCTAATGTAAGTCGATATGATGCAAAGTATGGTGCTAACAAACCCATTAGCATATTGGAGTATAAACAACTGTGCGGTCGTGCAGGTAGACCACAATATGACAAATACGGAGAAGCAATCATTGTTGGAAATTCAAATAGTGATGAAATTTTTGACTATTACATTAATGGAGTGCCAGAACCAATATCTTCAAAGCTCACTGGAGACAAAGCATTAAGAATTCATCTTCTTAGTTTTATATCGACAAATCCTGGTATAAAGGGAGACGACATAGTAGAATTCTTTTCAAAGACACTTTCAGGTTCTCAAGAAAGAAAAACTACAATAAAATTCCACATTCAAATATCTTTGCGATATCTAGAATCCGAAGATTTTGTAAAACAAAAAGGAGGTAGATATATTGCTACAGAATTTGGCAAAAAAACCTCCACATTGTACATAGATCCTCTGACAGCAGTTCTGTTCCGAAAATCCCTGGAAAAAGTTCCAACGAAAGGACACACTCTTGGTCTGCTACATATCATTACAATCTCAGAAGACTTCTTTCCAAAGTTTTCGTTAAGAAACAAAGATTATGAATTTGTGAGTACTTTGATTGAAAATTATGCTGATCAGCTAATAGAACCTATATCTGAATATGATTGCAATAGAAGTCTTCTTGCAATACACTCTTGGATCAATGAATCAAGCGAAATATTTCTTTCTGATAATTTTGGTATAGAATCTGGTGATATGCACAGAATGGCAGAGACTGCGGACTGGCTGATTCATGCGCTTTATGAGATTGCAAAGCTAGAAAAAAAAGATGAGGTACTAACGGAGATTGATGATTTGAGATCCAGAATAGTATATGGTATTAAAGCAGAACTTGTTGACTTGGTAAAAATAAAGGGAATTGGAAGAGTCAGGGCCAGAATACTCTTCAAGAACGGAATAAAAACTACTGAGGATCTATCTATGATGTCTATTGAAAGACTAGCAAAAATAGACAAGATAGGGCCAGTTATTGCAGAAAACATAAAGACACATCTGAAAAAGATAAGATGATGCTGGATAGAACCATTATAGGAATACTGATTTCAGCAGTGGCGTTTGTTACCGTTTATGCAATTACTCCAAGTCTGATCAAAATACTGACAAAACGAAAAATGGTTGTAAAAGACTACAACAAAGAGGTTGCAACAATGGTTGCCCGTCCTGGGGGACCTTCCATTCTTGTAGGAATTTTGGCTTCTGAACTTACTCTTTATGCTTTTTTTCCTTCCAATGAAATATTAGCAATTGTGATAACGACCACTCTTGCTTTTCTTGTTGGGTTTGCTGATGATAGAAAAGTACTTGGAGGATGGTTCAAACCCTTGGCTCTTGCTGCTTCTGCATTGCCTATCATCTTACTTGGAGCGTATAACCCACATCTTGCATTTCCATTATTTGGTTCAGTCAAAATTCCAGAACTCTATTTGGGATTGATAATTTTTATCATTCCAGTAATGGGGAATACAATAAACTCTATTGATGTCCTTAATGGTGTTGCAAGCGGATTCATGACTATTGCCAGTTTTGCCCTTACAATTTGTCTTGTTATTGTACACCATTATGATATTGCATTAGCAAGTTTACCTCTCGGTTTTGTATCGTTGGCATTTTACAAGTATCACAAAGTTCCAAGTAAGATATTTCCAGGCGACTCTGGCGCACTAACTCTTGGAGCAATGTATGGCACGTTATCTGTAGTGGGCCATGTTGAAATTATTGCCGCAATTGCATTGCTTCCTGCAGTGATAAACTCTTTTCTCTTTCTTTCTAGTGTAAAAAGAATAATTGAACATAGACAGATAAAGGCAAATCCGGTGGTTCACACTGAGGATTTTAAACTGATGGCTAGTACTGACAAATCTGCTCCAGTGACTCTTGTACGATTAATCTTGGCAAATGGGCCGCTGACTGAAAAACAAGTGGGATTTGTAATATTTAGACTGGCGTTATTTTCTGCAGCACTTGCAATAATCACATCTTTTATGATGGAAATTAGGATATGAAAGGAACCCAAATTTTTTTCTACATATTTGTCATGTGGTTACTGATTATTGCTGGGGGTGGACTAGTTGTTTCAATAATAGCCCACATTTCAATACAGGGTTTCGGAAAACTAGATAATTTGATAGATTCTATCATCAAAGCAGGTATTGCACTAGTACTTGTAGTAATTTGGATCCTGATAATGTCAAAAATAAAGAACTGGATATTTCATAAACAAATCAGTCACTAGCTTTTTTCCCAATTCTCTTTTTTCTTGTCATATTCTTCTCTTGAATACTTAACTTTGGCTGGAACTCCTACTACAACACAATTTGGCGGTACATCTTTTGTGACTACTGCTCCCATTGCCACAACGCTGTTCTTTCCTATTGTGACTCCTGCCTTTATGACTGCTCTAGAGCCTATGACTGCCCCATCCTCTATGATGACTCCAACCATCTTTTTGCTTGCTGGATATGGATCATTAGTTAAAGATGCAGCCGGACCTATGAAGACATTTTTTCCAATTCTAGAAAGTGGTGGTATGTAAACAAGTCCTTCTATCATGGTATTCTCTCCTATCTTGACATTGTAATCAACATGTGCAAGTGAACCTATCTTTACATTGTCCCCAATCTCGGTGTCATCTCCCACATATGCAAAATGCCATATTCTGACATTTTTTCCAAGTTTGGCTTTTTCTGAAATAAAATTTGTTACCATTTTCTTATCACAAGTGCCATGGAGCGCCTTTTGAAACAATCTTTTCAGGAAGAGTGCTTTTGTACTTGTTCAAGAATTCAATATCTTTATTCTTGTCTCTTAACTCATCCGGTAACATTATGGGAATCTCTTCTATGATTGGATAATATCTTGAACACTTTGAACAAAATATGGTACCTTCTGAAACAATTTCTCCTTTTGTAGTTAATTCCACTAACTCAAGTGGATAGTGTTTGTCTATTGGACAAGCAAGAATTTCCATTAATTTTCTGTTCATTTTAGATCCAGATAAATTGGAGTTCCTTTGTGGCTAGATAAAAGTGCCGCTTCTGCAATTTTGGTGGTATTTACTGCATCTTCTGCTCTTACTCTTATGTTCTCTTTTCCTTCTATTGCAGATATGAAATTTTTTATCTCTAAAAGTAAAGGTTCTTCTGTTTCCTTGCGTGGTATTTCTGCGCCTGAACTGGTTTCAATCTTTACTTCTTGTGTGATAAAATCAGAAGAAATTATTGCATCTCCACACACTGCATTAAATTTTCTAACACGAATTGGAGTAATCCAGTTTGATGATATGATTGCAACTCTGTTATCTTTGAAACCAAGCATTATTGTAGCAAAATCTTCATGTTCATGTCTTATTTTCCCAGATCTTGCAAATACCACTTCTGGTATATCATCAAATAACCACATAGCAGTATCAATGTCATGGACTGATGTATCATAAATAATTCCCACATCTTTTATGTGATTTGGCATTCTGTTCTCTCTGTGAAACTCAAGCATAATCAGCTCTCCATACTTCTTGGTCTTGACATACTCTTTGACAAGTGAAACTGCCGGATTGAATCTCTCTATGTATCCACTTGTCAGGATTACTTTATTTTTCTTGGCTATCTTGAGAAGGTCTTCACCCTCGCGTGAGAGGTAAGTCATTGGCTTTTCTACAAAAACATTCTTCTTTTGTTCTAAGAGTTTCCTTGCCAACTCAAAGTGAGTCGAAGTAGGTGTACAAACAAATGCCGCATCAAATTTTTCTGAATCCATAAGGGAATCTAGTGAAGAGTAATGATTTACAGAATATTTTTTGCCAAATTCTTCTGCACGAGAAGTATTCATGTCACATATGGCTGAAAGAACCCCAAGTTGTGAAAGAATTCTGGCGTGATTTTTTCCAAAACCACCAGTACCTATCTGAACTATTTTCATCTTAATACACCGGTGTTATCCATTTGGAGTATTTTTTGTTTTTAGCCATGGTGATATCTGAATAGATCTTTCTAATATCTCCTGTAATCTTTCCTATTTTACCATCTCCAACCCGTTTACCATCTATTGAAATAACTGGAGTTATCTCTGCTGCAGTTCCTGTCAGAAATACTTCGTCAGCAAAGTAGATCTCTGTTCTAGGAATTTCACGTTCTATTGTATGATATCCCATATCTTCTGCTATCTTGATGACTGAATCTTTTGTAATTCCTTCCAATGCTGATGAGCTGGGTGGGGGTGTTAGTAATTTTCCGTCTCTTACAATAAAGATATTTTCACCAGGTGCCTCGCTTATGTTTCCTAGATGATCTAATAATATGGCCTCATCGTAACCGTTTCGCTTTGATTCTTGTGTTGCAAGTATGGAATTGAGATAATTTCCACCCATTTTTGCAAGTGGTGGTGTAGAAATGTCATGAATTCGTCTCCAAGACGATGTACCTACTTTTATCCCATTTTTGTTAAACAGTTCTCCGAAAGGAAACATGACTATGGCCGTATGTGTTGGAGTATTTTCAGTTACATGAAGATTAATTCCATGTTTGCCTACAAAGTAAAATGGTCTTATGTAACATGATTCTTTAACATTATTTTTCTTACAAATCTGAATTATTGCATTAGCAATTTCCTTATCTGTAAACCTCAGAGAAATTGAATACACCTTACCTGAATTTCTAAACCTCTTGATATGATCCTGTAGCCTAAAAATATACAAGTTCTTGGAATTCCAATATCCCCGCATTCCTTCAAAAACCGAAGTTCCATAATGAATGGCATGAGTCATAACTGGAACCTTTGCATCTTCATCTCTTACTAATTTGCCATCAAACCAAACAAATTTCGGAACAAAAGATTTCATATTGAAAAACCAAATCCGTCTATAATTAATCTATTTCTACCAAAATCCTATGCTTGGAAATTTCATTCCTAGTACTCTATATGTAAGATCCTCTGCGTTTGCAAATCCCTTGACAACATTCCAATTCTCACGTATTATCTGTACTATCTTGGGCTCTACATAATCTTCCCAATCTGTATCTTTTCCCATTGCTGCGTCAAACATCTTTTGTTTCACAGAAGATGCAGAGGTTTCCTTTCTTTTTCCTACTCTGGGATTAAGTCCGTATAGCTTGAGTACAAAACCCTCAGCTTTGTCTCCAGTATATGTAAAATAATCTGTTTCTATTCCATCAAGAATTTGCTCTTTTATCTTCCATGAATAAGGTGATAACATTGGAGGCATGTATTTTGCAAATGGTGCATAAAATGTATAATTTGGTGCAATTGTAATACTATCACCAAATACTTCTTTGAGCATTTTTTTCCTCAACTCATAACTGAAGGGAAAACTCCTACTGTTGATCTCCTTTCCATTTTTCATGAATATGACTGGTAGAACTCTTACCTGATTTCCATTTTTTAGCTCATTGATAATTTCTACATGAGCCTTGGTAACGGGGTTCAAATGTGCAAGATAGATTGAGGTTGTCACTTATCTTTCTGTATTTTTGTGGCATATTTCAATCATTTATTTGAAATTGAAATGAATCTCTCAAGATATAGGGACGATGGGACTTGAACCCACGACATCCAGCGCCCGAGGCTGGCAGTCTACCAAGCTAACCTACGTCCCTGTAAGACTCGCTAAGGTAATAGAATATTATTCTTTCAAAGAGGATTTTCTTAGCCGTATGACTCGTACTTTATTTCAAAGCTCTTGTCTGCTCTCTTGTTTCTTTCCGTGACAAAGCCTTTTGGTGTTAAAACATCTAAACAGCCATCTATGGTTCCTTGCCAGCCACAAATGAAAAAGACTGTGTTATCTTTTGTGATTTTCTCGCCAACCATCTTTTCAAGCGGAGACATTTCTCCATCTTTTGACTGTAAGAAACTTTCTACTCTGCCTTTGTGACCATTCCAAGTTCTGTTAAACCATTCATCTGGTCTGCTAATGGTAGCTCTGTATCTAAAATTCCATTTGTCTTTTCCTCTGTCTAAACTTTCTTCTTCTAGTTTGGTTAACTCATCTCTATAACCTAATTCATCAACATAACTGGCTCCGTGGTATACTACAATTTCTCTTTTACTTCCTATTGCATGAAGATGTTTTGCATAGCTAAGAAATGGAGCAAGGCCTGTACCACCTCCTAGACAAACTATTCTTCTATTGTCTGGTTCACCATCTGGTTTCTTTTCTTCTATGGTGAAAGGACCCGTTGGCTTTAACCAAATTATCTCATCTCCTTCTTTTGCACTGAACAATACTGTCGTAAGACGTCCTGGAAGTGGTTTTCTTACCCATCTTATGTATAATTCAATATAGTTTCGATTCTCTGGATTTGATGCAATTGAATATGCTCTTCGAATAATCTTGTTTTCTGCTGGTACGTGTGCGCCAAGTGTAAGAAACTGGCCAGCCTTGTATTGTGGCACTTCACCTTCTTTTGGCTTGAATCTAAAAACCGCTAAATCTTCTTTCTGAATTTGTATGTATGAAATTATTGCTTTACTATCTACGACCACGCGAGGATTTTGATTTAGATAGTTAAATATCTTATGTTAGTATTTTGTATCCTGAATTTTTGATTTACACTAAACGTTAATAACCTCTCAAAAAAAGTTAATGCAAATCAGATGTAATATCTGGTTGAATATGGGCCGGTCGTCTAGCCTAGTAGGATACGCCCTTGGCATGGGTGAGATCGTGGGTTCAAATCCCACCCGGTCCACTTTTTTAAGTTACGGTAATTGAATGAATTGACATGGGAGCAAGTGGATTTATGTCACGTAAATTATCCCAAACAAATATTTCAATTTTGTAATTTCCTCTTTCACTGGGAGTCCATGAAAGTGCTGCTGCAAGAGTCTGATTTTTTACGAGAGATCCAGTAGCATAATTAAGATCAACAATTGCTCCATCAGAATTAATCACCTGAACTATGTATGCCCAATCAATGTTTTTTCCACTCATGTTCTTCAACGATGTTTGTAAGTTAAGCTGCTGGTCAACTACTGGGGATTTTATCTCCTCACCAAGAGAATTTACTATCTTAAAGTCTGATGTTGAAGTTTCTTCATATCCATACGCAGAACTAGCTCCAATAATTGTTATTACCAAAATTAGGGACAGTAAAAACTTCATTGCCTCGAATCTTTCATTCTTAGATTTAAATTATCCCAAATGATAGTTAGCGCATGTCCGAATCTAGAGACATTATCTACATAGGAAAGAAGCCACTGATGGCATATGTTACTTCTGCGCTCATACAGTTGGCAAATCAACCAAAAATATCAATCAAGGCAAGAGGACTTAGTATTGGCCACGCAGTAGACGTTGCTCAGATTATTGCACGAAAAACAGAAAATGCTGGCTATGCCGTAGGAAACATCACAATAGGTTCAGAACAGATGCAATCACAAGATGGACGCGCTAGGAATGTTTCTACTATAGAAATAGAAGTAAAGCGAACAAACTCTTAGATAGGATACCTTGAACAACTCTTTTCTTTTTTGTCACTTATTTTGTTGAGTATTTATTTTCCATTTTTTTGAATTTTGAAAGGTCTACAATATTGTTGAACTCATCAAAATTCACAAGAGATTCTTTTAACTTTAAAGTTGTTCCAGTTTTTTTCAATTCTTTTAGAATCTTCAATGTAGCAAATGTATTTGCATAAAGTACAGATAATGGGTATAAAATAAGATTGAATCCCATCTTGTGTAATTCATTGGATGAAAGAACTGGCGTTGCTCCACCTTCTATCATGTTTGCAACTAGGGGAGCTTTAATCGCCTTGCCTATCTTTTTCATTTCATCAATTGATTTGGGTGCTTCCACAAAAATGGCATCTGCTCCAATCTCTTTGTAAAGTAAACCTCTTTCTATTGCAGCATCTAGACCTTCAGTAGCTCGTGCATCTGTACGTGCAACAATTATGAAATCCTTACTTTTTCTAGCATCTACTGCCGCACGAAGTTTTTCAGCATATTCTTCTTTTGGAATTACTTCTTTGCCAGACATATGTCCACATCTCTTTGGCCATTTCTGGTCTTCAAGAAATATGCCAGATGCTCCGACTGATTCTAACTCATTTACAAGTTTCCATACGCTCAATGGGTTGCCATACCCTGTATCAGCATCTACTATGACTGGAACCGATACTGACTTGCATATCCTTCTTGCATTTTCAATTGTCTCCGTAGATCCTATGAAACCATAATCTGGCATACCAAGAAGTGCTGCAGATGTTCCATATCCTGTCTGAAACATTGCTTCAAAGCCTGCTTTTTGGGCTATTCTTGCAGTTATTGCATCATAAACTCCTGGGAAGACAAGAGGTTTTGATTTATCTAATAATAATTTTCTAATACTTGCCAACTGCGGCTATGCCGTTCTACAATTATTTATTGCTTAGTAAACCTTTGATATTTTTTCTAGCCTTGACTTTTTCTAGAAATATTTTTCAACAACTTGTGAAATATCTTGAAAATCCTTTGAAAAGTAAGCTTTCTACCAAGAGGATCAGAAATTATCGCTAGCCCTACATAATAGTAATATAGCCTGATTGAAATCCTTCACAAGACATATTTATGAAGCTTGGAAAGGAGAATGTCGAATAATGGTTAACAGCATAGAACTTGATCTATTGATAGTAGGTTCTGGCCTTGCTGGTCTTAGGGCAGCAATTCAAGCAGCAAAAGTAAGTTCAAAGATCAAGATTGGAGTTATTTCAAAACTTCAAGTCATGCGTTCTCACTCGGTATCTGCTGAAGGCGGAACAGCAGCAGTTCTATATCCTGAGGAAGGAGATTCTCTTGAATCTCATGTTTATGATACTGTAAAAGGAAGTGATTTTCTTGGAGACCAAGATGTCATTGAAAGACTTGTTCAAGAAATGCCGTCTGAGATATACCAACTTGAACATTGGGGAATGCCCTGGTCAAGAAGAGAGGATGGAAGAATTGGTCAGAGACCGTTTGGAGGTTACAGCTTTAGCCGCGCAACATATGCTCAAGATAAAGTTGGATTCTATGAGATGCAAACACTGTATGATACTTGTCAGAAATTTGATAACATAGAATTTTACAATGAATGGTTTGTTACGTCTGTAATCCATGATGGTCAACGTTTCTGTGGTATTACCGCAATTGAGCTAGCAAACGGTAATTTTTACACATTCAAGGCAAAAGCATTGATTATTGCAACTGGCGGAGCAGGACGAGTCTATAGTTTTTCAACTTATTCATTAGCTTCAACTCCTGATGGTTTGGATATGGCATATCGTGCTGGAATGGCATTAAAAGACATGGAATTTGTCCAATTTCATCCAACTGGAATATTACCATCTGGAATTCTGATTACAGAAGCTGCTAGAGGTGAAGGAGGTTATCTGATAAACAAGGATGGAGAGAGGTTTATGAAAAAATATGCTCCAAACAAGCTTGAGCTTGCTTCAAGAGATGTAGTTTCACGTGCAATGATGACAGAAATTAATGAGGGTCGGGGTTTCAAAAACGAAACAGGTGTAGAATGTCTAAAATTAGATTTGACACATCTTGGTAAGGAAGTAATTATAGGAAAACTTCCTGCCATACGAGAAATTTCCTTGAAATTCTCTGGTATAGATCCAGTAACTGAACCAATTGATGTAAGACCAGTATGTCATTACATGATGGGTGGAATTCATACAAACATAGATGGCACAACAGAAATACAAGGAATATGGGCAGCTGGGGAAGTTGCATGTAACAGTGTTCATGGGGCAAATAGACTGGGAGCAAACTCCACATCAGAGTGTCTTGTGTGGGGAAAAATAACAGGAGATCTAGCTGCAAAATATATTCTTGAAGGCAAATCACAACCGCCTTTTCCAATGCACTTGATTGCTAATGAAGAAAAAAGAATCTATGATGGAATTTTTAGGGGAAGTGGAAGTGTAAATCCATACGAGGCACGTCAAGAATTAACTGATATAATGAATTCAAAAGCATATGTCTTTAGAACTGAAAATGATCTAGTTGAGGGACTAAAACAAGTAAGACAACTGCAACAAAAAACTTGGAAACACGTTGATGATAAAGCCAAAGAGTATAACACAAACTTTTCAAATGTAATGGAACTTGATTCAATGTTTCGTGTTGCTGAAGTTATTCTAATGGGCGCGATTGCGAGAAAGGAATCTAGAGGTGCACATGCCAGAGTTGACTATCCTGATAGAGATGATAAGAACTTTTTACATCATACACTTGTTTATTATGATACCAAAGCGCCCGTTCTTAAGACACATCCAGTAACTATCACTAAATACAAGCCAGTGGAGAGGAAATACTAGTGGCAGAAAGATTGTCAAACCGTGAAGGCATAAGGGGAATGGCAAATCCGACTCGCTATGGAATAGAGCGAGTCGCATATTGGTTACAGAGACTGACTGGACTTGGACTACTTGCATATTTGATAGGTCATATTTATGAAACAAGTACAATTGTGAATGGAAAAATAGCATGGGACAAGATGCTGGAACTTACACAGACTCCACAAGGTCATATCCTCCTTACCTTGGTAATTGGGATGTGTGTGTTTCATACTGCAAATGGTATACGAGTTATGCTTGGCCATGGAGGTATAGGGGTTGGAAAACCTGGTCAGCCTGAATATCCATACAAGGCAGCATCACTTAACTATAAACAAAGACTTTGCATCTGGGTTTCTATTGCTCTTGCAGCGTTGGCCATGATGTATGGCGCATCAGTACTATTTGGTGATTAAGATGAGAGAAAGCATTATCATGAAAATACATTATGGGACAGCACTAGGAGCTGTGGCACTTGTAGCAGTACACATACTGATGAGAATGTCACAAAAATTTTCTGATTCATTACAATATCAAAATGTGATTGCAAATTATCATTTTCTTCCATATGCCCTTATGCTAGAAGTCCTATTGATCCTGCTTTCAGTACATGGCTTTAATGGTCTTCGAGTAATTCTCTTGGAACTAAAACAAGGTTCAACATATGAAAAAATGATAAACTATGGATCTCTTGCAGCGATGGCAATATTGATTGCTTATGGCTCAAGAACTATATTGATGGCTGGAATGGGGGTTTCTTAGACATGGCAGTTGTAGCAGTACCAAAATCATCTGAAGAATCAAACTCAAAAATGAAAACTAGTCCATCAAATACTATCACTTTGAGGATATCTAGGTCAAATCCCGCGGAAGGACAAGAATCTGCTTTTTCTGAATTTCAAATTCCAGTCCAGAAATGGACTACTGTTTTGGAAGCAATATTGTATGTGAAACAAAATTTTGATCATTCCGTTGCAGTACGATATTCTTGCAGACAGGCATCATGTGGTTCTTGTGGGATGAAAATTAATGGCAAACCCGCACTTGCTTGTTATACAAAAATTTCTGAATTAAACTCCAATGTTGTAACAGTTGAACCCATGAATAACTTTCCAATAATTAGGGATCTTGCAGTAGACTTTAAGCAACTAATTTCAAATCACAAAAAAATGAAACCGTTTATCATAAGGGAAGATTCTGAAGTGACACCAGAATCCAAGGAATTTATACAAACACCACAAGATCTTGAAAAATTTCTCCAGTTTTCTTACTGTATCAAATGTGGTCTATGTAACTCTGCATGTCCTACTATGGCTACTGATACATCATTTATTGGTCCACAGGGACTTGCACAGGCCTATAGATATGTAGCCGATAACCGAGATAAAGGAAAAGACGAGAGACTAAAAATCGTAGATGACTCTCATGGAATATGGCGATGTCACTTTGCTGGATCTTGTAGCCAAGTTTGTCCAAAAGGTGTGGATCCTGCAATGGCAATACAATTGCTTAGGGGATATCTCTTAGGATTTAGAAAATAATATTCTAAGGCTTTTTAGGATTTTTACTGGTGTTTACTTGATTGTTTATGGCTTCTGCCATGAAATGATTTGAAACATTTACTTTTACATCGTTAATACCGTCTATCTTAAGCAAGTTATCATGTACGTCCTGTGCAATCTTGAATCCAAATATTGCTGGACAAAATGGACTAGTCAAATGTAGATCAATTTTAACTTCGGATCCTGTAATGTCGATATTGTCTACTAGTTCAAGCTCCATTATTGAGACATTTATTTCCGGATCAACTACTTTTGTCAATTCATCGAAAATGTGTCTTCTCAGGTCTTGAGATGCCTGTGACATAAATCAAAAAAGCGTCTATGCTATATATAACCATTCTATTTCCTAAATTGATGTACAGATCTAGATTAGAAGGAAAACTAGATGAGAACACACTAGAATTTCTTTCGTCAATTTCAGATGATTTTCAGATTGCACTATATGACATACTAGGAAGTCAGGCTCATACTTTGATGCTTTTGGAAAATAAAATTATCTCAAAAGCTGATGCAGAAAAGATTCTTGGTGCATTAGAGAGACTCAAAAAAGAAAATTTTTCTGAAAAATCAGAGGCTGAAGACATTCACGAACTAATTGAATCTCTGGTGATAAAAAAAGCAGGAAAAGAAGCTGGTGGCAAGATGCACACTGCACGCTCAAGAAATGACCAAGTTGCACTTGACATACGCATGAAGATACGTGATGATATCAACATTGTATGTTTTTGTCTAAATGAAGTCATTTCTACACTGATACAACTAGCAGAAAAATATCAAAATACCATAATGCCACTATATACACATCTCCAACAAGCACAAGTTGGGTTATTCTCTCATTTTCTTCTTGCATATTCGGATGCACTCTTTCGAGATCTTGATAGATTCTATGTTGCATATGGACGAGTCAATGAATCTCCTCTTGGTGCAGGTCCAGTTGGAGGAACAAGTATTCCAATTAACAGGCAATCTACTGCAAAAATGCTTGGATTCAAGGGACTTGTGGAAAACTCAATTGATGCAACTTCATCAAGAGATTTTGTAGCAGAATATGTGGGAAATTCTTCCATCTTAATGACAAACCTGAGTAGAATGGCAGAAGATTTTATCATCTGGTCTACTTCAGAATTTTCTTTTCTTGAACTATCAGACAAGTTTACTTCTACATCAAGTGTTATGCCACAGAAGAAAAATCCAGATATCCTTGAGCTAATTCGTGGAAAAACTGCTCAGGTAATAGGATACCAGATGGCAATATTGTCAAATCTAAAGGGTCTACCATCTGGATACAACAGGGATCTTCAGCAAATCAAGGTCTCAATTTGGCCTACTTCAAAGATAGTAATATCGTCATTACTTGTGATCAACTCTCTTCTTAAAACCATGACTGTAAACGAGAAAAAAATGCGACATGCAATAGATGGGGGGTTCTCAATTTCTCTTGATATTGCAGAGCATTTGGTGCGAAAAGGAATACCATTTAGGGTATCACACAAAATAGTTGGGCATCTAGTACAAATTGCATCACATGCAAAAAAATCTCTAACAGATCTATCTATATCAGAAGTAAAAGAAACAATCTCATCTAACGAAATTAATGCAAAGGAACTCTACAAAATTATCCAGTCTACAACTCCCGAATCATCACTTGATACAAGAAGGTCGCAAGGATCTTCTGGTAAACATGAGCAGCAAAGAATGATTACAGATAGGAAAAGGAAAATTCAGGCATATGAATTGGGAACTCGTAAGAGAACAAATGAAGTACGGGAAGCAATTGAAAGTCTCGAAAACAATCTAAATGCCTTGTTAAAAAACAAAACCTAAAATATGTTAGAAACATAGGAAAATTGAAGGTTTTACAGATAAATCCAGTAAATATCTGAATTTAATGTGAGAAACTTGACTTTTATATTGATTTTACTTAACATATGTGCTGATATTTGTTTTTTACAACTCACCTCTAGTATGTATCAATTCGTACAACCACAAACAAACAACCCTAACTACACTGCAGGTCAGACATGGGGTGCACTCAAAAAAGCTTGGCGTGGATACAAGATCGCAAAGGTACAGAGTGATAACCCTCGAATGACTGAATATGCAAAGAAGATCAGAACACTCCAGCATGACTTGGGAATCAAGCAAGCAGAGTTTCCAGAACTGAACCTAAGTTAGTTAGAATCCTTCTATTTTTGAAGTCATTTGATCTTAAATGACGGTTTGTGAATAACTTGGCACTTGATGTATCTCATGATTACTTGTTAATTTTAAGCGGGTTCGCGGGGACAGTTGATTTCAAAAGTCCATTTTTCAGACTCAAGTTGTATAAATCTCGAATCATGACGTAGAAATATGATTGTATACAATTTAATGTTTGGTAATTGTATTATGTCCTGTAACAAATTTCATTATTAGATAATAGGCATCTGCTACAATGAATCCAATCATAGAGAATTTCCAAAGGCTGATCATGTCATCCTTATTTCCTCCTAGGAGGTAACCCGCTTCTCCCAATATTACTGCGCAAATAGGTATGGCAAAAATAGGCACAAATGATTTCTTATCGGGATTTGAAAATATGTAACCAGATAAACCTAGACTACCTACAATTCCAATTAAAATTAATTCTAGTGGAAAATTGTTAAATCTAAATCCAATTATTAATTCGTACACAACCTGTATTACAAATGCTTCTAAAAAGAAAGAGCGTTTAAACTCGGCATCAGCAAAGTCAGCAGCTAACTTAGAATCCATATGTTTTTTGAGATCATTTTGATGATTTTTTGCTTGAGCATCTGCGAATGGTAACCAGAATCCGAGAAAGATTACAGTGGGCGCCACGTCTATCAAACGTTCTACTCCAAAAAGTACGCCCATCAGTATGAGTATTAGACTAATAGCAGAACTGCTAATAGCATATAGTATCGTTCGTTTAGTATTCTTGTGCATGATTAACGATCCTATTTCTACATGGTTCTTATTGTTTCAGAATGTTTTATATCTAAAATTTGTTAAATCCGATAATAAATGAAAAAGACTATAGGATAATTCTTTTATCAAATTCTTAGTGGAAGTTCTTCAGAGTATAACAGAGATAGATGTACGTGTATCTATTGGTTCACCACAAATGGCAGTCGATTTAACAAGAGATTTGATATGGGCGGAGGCAGGAAGACAGGTTGTAGATTTTCAAAAAATTTCAGTACCATCCAGAATCTATGCAAAAGATGGCGGCATAGATGGAACTACCATAGATATTGAGCCACAAAGATCCCCTGGTCTACTCTCAAAGGGGAAGACATACTTCCAAATAAAATGGGGAGAAACTTTTGATCCTACAAAAGAAAAATATCTGAAAAAGGAAATTACTACCCAGAGCGGTCTGAAACCATCATTAAAAAGTTTAGCCGAAGATAATGGAAAATATGTATTGATATGGTTTGGTGGTAGATTCAAAGGACAGCAAAAGGAAGAATGTCTTGAAAGATTACAGGATCTGTTTCGTACTCATAAATTTCCTAAAATGGAAGTAAGTGTTTTAGATCAAGATGACATTGCGCAGATTTGTAATTTACACCCTGTTATAATTTCGCGATATTTCAAGCCCTTAAATCAGTATTTTCAAACAATTGATTCCTGGAAGGATAGATTTTGGAAAAAGGAGGTTCATGAGAAGAATATTGAATCAGTCATACAATCTAATGCAAGTACCATTTTGACTCTGATAAATTCCAATAGATCTAGTCCATATCAACCAGTACAACTAATTTCTCATGATGCTGATCAACATCTGATTAATAGAATTTTGATATATCAAACTCTTATGTTGGATAGCTTTAGCCAAAGAACCATTTGTGTAAATGCAGAAGAATTTGGGCCGCCTTTAAGCACCACATTAGAATCACGTAATGACTTGAATCAAATAATAGTTGTAGATAATTGCAAAAAAGAACATCATGAAAAATTACTAGATGTCTTAGGGCAAAGAAGTCGTAGGTTGAACATGATTATTTTATCAACCGATGGAAGTGCTATAATTAATCAAAGCTTTGCAAAAATAGGATGGCGTGGTTCTGAACGTTCTGCATTCTTAAGAGAAATTGAAAAAGGTAGACAGAATGAACAAATTGCTTCTAGTGAATTAATCTATGATTCACAAATACCACAATTAAAGAAAATAATCCTTCCAGAGGATCTAATTACCACATATTCAGAAATTGTAGGTAAATATGGACATGAAATACTTTCTAACGTTAAACGAATTTTGAGATATTTGTCATTATTTACTTCAATTGGTAGTGAGAATAATAGGACAAAAGAATTAGAATTTTTAGCAAAGAATGCTGGATTTGGTAAAGACAATTGGTTAGATTTTGCAGAAATAATTCATGTTTTAAGAGAATTCAAATTAATTCAGGGAGAATATTACATTAAAATTCCCAGTCAATCACATAGAGAATTCTTCATCCAGGAATGGTGGGAAATTTATGGTCCATCATTTGACTTTAATGAATTTCTGACAAATACCTACGTATTTTCAGAAAATTTGGCTTCCAGACTAATTGATTCTCTCTCATATGTTACAGTAACAGAAAAAGGAAAAGAAATTACAAAAATTTTACTTGGACAACATGGTATCTTTTCTTCTGGCAAACTGTTACAAGACATGTTTGGTACACGGTTATTTTCCAAGTTGACTGAAGCAGATCCGGAATCTGCCGTAAAATGTCTTACTGGAACTATTGGTACCTGGAGCTCACAAGAACTTGAAAAATATGATTTAAGAAGAGACATTGTATTTGCTCTAGAAAAAATTACTTGGTGGCAAGATCTCTTTTATGAGGGAACGGTTCTATTATTACAACTAGCTGAAGCCGAAAATGAGCCAGGAATTGCAAATAATGCTAGCGGTGTGTTTACAGCTTTATTTTCTCCCGGTTATGGAAAAGTTGCAGCAACTGAAACACCACCGTTGAAACGTTTTTCAATAATTGAAGAAATTTTTAGATCTGGTTCTGATAAAAGAATTTCTCTTGCACTACAAGCATGTAATGCAGCACTAGAGTCTACGCATTTTAGTAGAATGATATCCGGAGAAGGACCATGGTATGGAAGAGACTTTAAACCATGGATGCCAAAAACATTTGGGGAACTTTTTGATTACTATAGAACAGTATGGAAGTTTGTTGAAGAACAATCTAGCAAATTAAAATCAAATTTACAGATACAATCTGCTGATATTCTTACAAGTAGATCTAGAGAGATAATACGTATTCAAGATCTGGCAGACATGGTTATCAAAACTCTAGACATTTTATCTAAAAATCCAAATGTCGATAAGGAAAAGATAGTTGACGCCATAGGACTCATTCTAAAGTATGAAACAAGTAATTTAACTGCAAAATCTATCGAAAATCTACAAGAAATAGACAAATGGATTACAGGTAGTGATTATCATTCAAAGTTGAGACGTTTTGTAGGAATGAGATTGTTTCTCGAAGTTGATGATAGTAAAGACGATGAAAAATTAATCGAACTTGCAGAGGAGGGAATTAACAAATCACTGCTTAAGAATGAGATTAAATGGTTAGTAAGAAAAAACGTAAAAAAAGCCCATAGGTTTGGATATCAGGTAGGTAAGAAAGACAAGGGCTTTTCTTTATTGAGTGCGATTATTGTAGAACAAAAAAAGACAACTATAGAGGATCAAGATTTGAGCTTTTTAGCTGGTTATTGTAGTGCGATATTTGAAGTAAACCAAGATAAATGTGATCAGGTCTTAGATGTGTTAAGTAGGTCGAAAAAAACTGTTCAGTGGGTACCTGGATTACTATATGGTTCTCGAATTAATTTCAGAGACAAAGACTTGGTAAGACTAATTCGACTTGCAGCAAGAAATGAAATTAAACTAATAGAATTTAATCGACTTATTTATGGAGGAGTAACAAGACTAGTCACAGAAAATACATTCATGAAAATGGTTTCACTTCTAAAGAAAAAAGAAGAAAGCTATTTCATCCTTGTAGAATTATACAATCAATACTTCTTAACACTGAATACTTCTTCAACATTGCCAGAAAGTATCACTCTATCATTACTAACAAGTGGATTTATAATAAAAAAATCTCAAGGGGAAATATCCTATATGGATATTTTCAGCTATGTTCAAATCGCAAAGAAGTTTGTCAATCAATATCCAAAAAGCGGATTACAACTAATAAAAAAATTATTGGAAAAAGGAAATGAAGAAAATTCATTTTTATCAAAATATAGTTCTCAATTTGAAGAAATACTAACCGAATTAACTTCTAAAACTCCAGATGAAGTGTGGAGTTTAATTAAACAATATTTGGGTCCTCCTATTGACATTATTGCTTTTAGATTGAGAAATTGGCTAAGAGGTTCAAATTTCTTTGAAAAGAGTCCTGGAGCTATTACATTATTTAATCCTGAATTAATCTTCAAATGGGCTGATGAAGATCAATCCTATAATGCAATTCTTTTGGCATATGTGGTACCCAATACTCTAAGAAAAGATGGTACAGGAATTTGCTGGGCTAGAGAGGTTTTAGTCAAATATGGATCGCTAGATAAAGTAAGACATGAGCTTATCGCCAATTTCCATACAGAGGGATTTTCGGGTTCTGAAGTAGAACATTTTGCAAAAAAGAAGGCAGAATTGATAGAAATTAAGAAAGATGAGACAGATCTTAATGTTATCAAATGGATTAACGAATATGAAGCAGATCTTAATGTTGACATAAAGAGAGCAAAGCAATTTGAAGAAAGTTTTAACTTTTAATCCTTTTTCAAAAAATTCTATGATATTAACTTCCATTTGTTATCGACTAATTGGTAGTTTAATTGTACAGGATTTAATGGGATAACATCTTGAGAGATAGTTAGTCCGGGTACCAACGAAACTGAAAAAGATGTGGCGTTTTGAATTGGTGAAACATGAAATAGAAATGTATGAGATTTGGAATCTGCAGGCATTAACAAATTTTGTGATTGTTTAGAGGCCCAATTGTTAGGAGGGAAACTTATAATCGCATTACTTGCAACAATGTTTGCTTGATATGACGTATCTTGCTTTCCTTTGTTTATTCCTATGAGGTCAATGTAATAATATGTCCCATCGGATTGAAGTTCTTGTTGTGGATAATTGGTGGCATTACCAAATGAAATTTCTATTAGGGGTTTATTCTGAATCCAATTGACTATAGTAGCACTATTGAGTAATCCTACGATTGCCGAAACAAATAATCCAACAATTAATATTTTATGCGTAGTAGTGAGATGCATTTTTTATTCATCCTCAATTACTTGGTATTCTCTCATGGTATATTTGTAAAGATATTGTATTATAATAACTAGTTCAATATACTGAAACATGGAAAATTCTCTTAAAGATTCAATTATGCAAATAATTGAAAATTATGACTACCAATCAGCCAAGGTCAGATTAGTGTTAGTTAAACAAGTGGGTATTTGGAAAATTTTGATTTCTCGAATAATATTGGATATTTCTAGACCTCAAGAAAATACAACATTATTCAAAGAAGAAAATTTTGCGATAGAAGATATTTATCTTTCAATCATGGATTTCAAAGACTTTCTTGGTTATCTTGATAATGTATGCATTGGAAAAATTTCACCAGAAGGAAAAGCGGAAATTAATGATAATGTGGTTTTCAAATTAGGCTCATACAAATTATGTTTTGTTGGGAATTATCCTGGTAAAGAATTAATGTTTCAAGGAAGACAAAAAGCAAAAGAGCATTGGGGAATAGATGCACCATTTTATTCAGCAGAATATGCTATTCACACATCAGTATCAGCAGGAACATATCCACAATTAGATTTATCAGGAGCCAAAATTCCTCTTCGTAATGCAAGTGAGGCTATCAATTATTTTTGGGGAACAAAATATGATCAACATAACATCAGTAATTATTGTACAATATTCATGCCAATTTTTGAAGCAAGTATCAAATTAGCTACTTTCAAAGAAAATATGCTAGATCTGCAAATAGATATTGATGAGAATAGAGTAAAACCAAAGGATCTTTCATTGGGCATTATAGCTGAAAATAAATCGCAAGAATTTAGAGAGAAATACTCTATTGAAAAGAAACAATTCAATATTGATTTTAAATTTATTCCAGATCAAGTTTCAATATTCCTTTATTATAAATCCAAAAAGCTAGATGAGCTAAATCATTACGACTACAAACCTGTTAACATATCTAGAATTTCAAAACGATTACAATATGGAACTGAATCTATACTAGAACCATCTTTTGTACCAGGTGAAGTAGTGGAATTACTTGATCAAGAGCTTGTAGCAAAACTACCACCTCAAATGCAAAAATTGCTTTTAGAATCCGAGCATGCTTTTAATGAAGAATTATACAGAGCAGCTGTTATATTATTTAGAAGTGCTATAGAGGAAGGAATAACAATTTTACTAAAACAAATTGGAAAAGAGAATGAAATGTATCAAGATAAATTCGAAGTAGGATTGGGAAGGAAAATTAAATTAATTACAGATTACATTCCTTCGTTAAATCAGGTAAGAAGCGAGCTTAATGATGTAAAATGGTTTGGGGACAAAGCCTCTCATGAGGCAAATATGACAATTAATGAATCTGATGTTACTACTAACTTAGAACCAAAACTACGATTAATACTTACAAAGTTTGTTGAGGAAATCAAGATGACAAAATCATGATTTGAAAGTAAATTATAAAAAATTTATAAATCGTTTTTCAGGAAATTTGATTTTTTCATATGTGAATTTGGTGCCCTAATAGACTAAAAAATAGTACGTGGGAAATTGCAATCAGGTTAAGTCTCTAACAGATTCTCCATCTATAACAAACCATAATCTACGCCATTGTTTCTAACTCCATTCCCTTACTCTGATATTCACTTCTTCTTCACCATCAGTTGGAAATTTTGTGATTATTAGATGAAATATGTTAGAATCATCTTCAATCAGTCCTATTTTTTTCATTGAATCTAGTATGGGTTTTACAAGATTGTCTAGATCATTACGTTTCGAACGTTCTAATCTATTTGATGTCAACCATATTTTAACTTCAACAGATATTTTTCTCCTATCAATACGTCCAGAGAGAAAAGAGGCAAAATACCCCTCTAGATTTTCTCTCCATTCATGTATTTCGTCCCTGTTTGAGTTTGTTCTTACTTTACCTCGTATCGTAAGATCTAACAGTGATTCACCATTCATTTTTGTCCAGTCTCCTTCAGTTTGTCTATGTTACTTCGTATTGAAGAGGCAACCTCAATAATTTCGGTTACTACCTCTTGTTTTGCGGGATCATTAACCGCAGTAACAAATTCTTCATAGGTTACATTTTTGAGTGATGCAAGTAACTTCTTTGCATTTTTCCAGATACCTTTTGATGCATCATCGTATTCTGTTATCACAGATAGAGCTTTTTCTATATCTCCATCTTCTTTGTCCAAGACAGATAGTGCTTTGGCCTGTAATGGATTTGGAGCAGAAATTATCTTTGCAAGACTTCGAACTCCCTTGTATGTTACAAGAAGTTTATTCTTTGCAACTAGCTCTATAAAATAATCAAGCCTAGTGGGATCTTGTTCTACCCACGTTGCCAAAGTCTTGCTTTGATAAAGCTCTTTGAAGTACGAGAATTTTGGCACATAGTTCTTGTCTTCTGGATGTCTCTTTCCATACAATTCGGTTGCTTGGAATGCCTTGTAGTATTTGTCCACTTCAGATTTTGTCATTCCTAATTCCTCGGCCACAATTTCTCTGGTATCACCGTACTTGTTCATTAGGTTGAAAATAGCAGAGCCTTTGTTCACTGCTTTCCAATCTTTTGGTCCTGAAACATGTACCTGTCCAAGAAATATGTCCAAATCATGTTCTGATTTATGCAGGATCATGACAGGCACAATATCGAAGTGCCCTTTTTCGAAGCCCTTTATCTTTCCTGTTAGGATATCTCTACTGATTTTTCTTAGGGCTACTGTTCTACGATTTCCTTCCTTTACTACATAGTGTCCATCTTTGTCTTCAGTAACATAGATGGGTTGTTGGATACTTTTGTCTCTGATAATTTGTTTAATCAGTACTCCAACGTCTTCCTCTTCATAGAGCCAATCTTCCATCTCTTTTTCCGTTATAGGTTTTGGAATATGTCGGAAGCGTACATTGTGAGGATCTAGCTTGAGATCCTTTAATGCAACTTCCCTAAGGTCGTCGTATGGTGTAGTTTCTTGGCAAAAAGTCATTTTGTTCCATCTCCCATCCGATCACATCGCCTCTCTTCAGATACTATGTAGGCAATTTTACATTTCTTGCAGTAAAACACATTTGAAATCTTGTCTTTTCTGCCTCCTATGTACAATGAATAACAGTGACCATTACACATTGTACAAATTGGGTTTTGATGGGTCAGTTGACCCTCAAAGTTTCGGATTTTCATTTTACTTCTCCTACATCCAATCTGCCCTTTAGATCTAGTACAACATTCTTTGTGTTGTTCAGGATTTCTTGTATGTATTCCTGTTCTTTTTTTGCATCGCCTATTTTTTGTGTCACATATTTTGTCACATTGTTTAGTATGGACACAGTCTGTTCACTGAATTCTCTTGCTTGGTCTATGTCACCAATGGTTTTTTGAAACTCTTTTCCATTGAGCCATTCAATGACAGCTTTTGCAATGTTTTCACGTTTTTGGAGTTGCTCTTGCATGTTCTTAAGAGAACGTCGTGCTTTTTGTTCTGCAATAACAGCCCACCTATATCCAGGATAGGCTACACTTACGTACTCTGGCTTGACTACCAGAATCATTGCACCGCTTTTGTTTTCCTTAAGATATGCTTTGTCTCCAAGAGACTGTTTTGGGAAATCCCTTGTAACGAGGATGCCAAAATTAGTTCCTTCTTGCTGCATGTTTTTGTTTAGTTGTTGAATAAAGTCTGTTTGCCATTGAAGGTCATATTTGACACTTATTGCAACATTTCCTATCTCTTCACCATTTTCGATGATGGTTGCAACAATGTCAGCACCTCCTTTTACTGCTTTTTCTTCAGAAAACTCGTCAGTTGGAGATATTGTCTTGAGATCTTTGATGGTTATGAACTCACCAATTTTTCCTACTGCAGTTCCTGCAACTCTTTGTTTTACCTCTTCTACAGTTCTTTGTAGTTCTGTTATCAGTCTCTTCATTTCTGATTCCATGCCAATTTTATCTGGATCAATTTTTCTCATGGTTATATCCACAAGTTGTATCAAGAGACTGAAGGTTTCTTCTTGCATGTGACGTCGTAGTGTTTTCAATGCTTCTTTTGAAATACCAGCCTGTGCAAAGTCTAGCTGATTTACACTAGAATCGCATATTGGACATTTGGTCTTGTCTTCCAAAGTTGAAGCCATTACCAAGTCAATCTACCTCCTGATTTGAGAAGTAAATTGACATTTGTCACTGCATATCTCTTCTCTTCTGTTCTTCTAAGACGATCTATTCTTCGAAGATCCTTGTTAGAATATGTTGGACATAAAGAAAATCCGCCAACATCCTCTGTTACGCTGTTTGGAAGATTTGCGCCCTCTTTTACCGGTGTTCTTCCGACCGGACTTTCTACAGGAGAGTGTTTCCTGGTCTCGATTGTGAGACATTGTTGTAATCTGTGATTCATAGACTTACTAGACAGACTAATGCACTTATACTCCGAAACAATTCAGTTGGAAATAATCTAAAAAAATTCAATGATAGAATAAAGAATGAATGGTCTTCACTCAATAATTTTGGGAAATCCTCAAAATGAATTACAGCAAGATTAAAGATTTTTTCACGTATTCTCAAAAGAGTTGAGGGTCAATTATTATACTAAAACCACAAATGGAATACAGATGAATGCAAAGAAATTCAAAAAAACACTTGATGAAAAAACTGAAGATCAACTAATAGAAATGACAGCAGATGTGTTAGATGGTTTACATGAAGAAGTGATTGAACTCCGAGACGATGAAAAGTACAAGCAGTCACTTTCATTACTTGATGAGATGTTATCAGCTCTTCGAAGAGATGCACTAGGTTCGGATTATGATGATTGGCTTATCGATACTCTTTATCATAAAAGTGAGGTTCTCTATGCACTAGGTAGAATTAAGGACTCTCTCAAGATATGTGAAAAAATACTAAAAGTTGATCCAAAAAATGTTGAAACTTGGTACTTTAAAGGATGGTTACTAAGTGACTTGAATAAACATAAAGAAGCATTGATGAGTTATCAAAAGGCTCTCAAGTATGAACCAAATGATAAGGATACTCTGATCAACATCTCTCATGAGTTTTTGGAATTAAATAGATATGATGAAGCCTTGAAGTTTGCCAAACGTTGTATCAGACTTGATCCGAAAGATGATTATGCATGGCACAATTTTGGAGAAGCACTTCATGGAACAGGTCAATATCGTATTGCCTTGAAAGCTTTTGAAAAGTCTCTGAAAATAGACCCGAAAGAAGATGATGCGTGGTATATGAAAGCACGATGTTTAGCAAAATTAGATGGACGAAATCAAGACAAAGCCATTGATTCACTCTTAGTTGCAATATCGCTAAATCATGAAAATAAATCTAAAGCAAGAACTGAGAAAAATTTTCTTTCCCTTAGACGATTAAAGCGTTTTAAGAATTTGTTAAGATAGATACTAATCCCTTGTTATTCCTTGAAATGCTTCAAGTGTAGAAAGAAGATTACCCTCTGATCTTAATCGTAACGCTTCTGAAACTGCAGCTTCTCCATTTTCAGTAATCTTGTATATCGATACCCGAGGACTGTAAGTAGTTCTTTTCACCCATCCATTTTTTTCCATAGGATTCATAATTATTTCCGTAAATCGTGATTGATCTTGAGAACTCAAGCCAACCTCTCTATTTTTAATTATATTGTAAACTGTTGCACCTACATCACGTTTTGAGACTAGATAAGTGGCAACGATCAGAATCTGCTGATCTCTTTTCTGATATTGTGTTTTACTTTTATTGCTCTTGAATGTAGGTTCTTTTTTTATATGAGGCGGTTTGCTTTTAGGCACACACTAATGATCTAGTATTATTATTTACGGTTTATGTACTGAACATTTTTGGAATCAAAACAATAGAGAATGTAGCAATTATCAAGGTAACTATAGCTAACGGAAATTCAGGAACTACTGGAATTACCTTGGACATGTTTGTAATTGTTATAGTGTGAGTGGAGAAGTGTGGAACTAGAACTAGGACTTGTACTCCACTTTGAGTAACTACTATGGCAAAACTTGGATTATCCGTAGATTTGGCATGAAGTATTGCATCAATGTTTGGTGCGGGGGAAATTGGTTTCCCATCATACATTACACCAAGATCCTTCAGATTTGCTACGTTTGTAGTAGCTGGAAGATCAAACATTATGACTTTTGGGGCTGTTTGATTTGGTGCACTTACATTCACATTTAGTGAATCAGGTGTAGAACTTGTTGTTTGAACTGAAACAGTATTGTCAATAGATGTAGTTTGAGCCTGATTAACTCCCACATTTACTTCAGCCGCTATTGTTTGACTGGTTTTTGCTTGATTGATATTTTGAATGTCCTGTGGAGTTGGAGTAATGATTGTAGTAGATTGTGCTATAGCTGTTGGCGTAGTTTGTGAAAACTGTTGAGATGTAGTTGTTGGTGTAGATTGAGTATTTGTAACATTGTTTGCGGATGAAGTTACATTACCCGCATTAAAGTAAAATGCTGTTAGAGTTTTGATGGTAGAATTGTATTGTGCCATTATTGTATATGTCCCACTTGTCTGCCATAATGGGCCGGTAGCTAGTAGTTTAGTGGTGACACTACCATCTGGTGCTGGAGCTAATAATGCAATGTCAACAGGATTCTGAAATCCATTTAAAACTCTAATCGTGATGGCCTGATTTGGAATATTCGAACTTAATTTACCCAATATTGTTACTGTATCGCCCCGATTATACGATGACTTGTCAGTAGAAACTGTAATGCCAGTATTTGATATTGTTGGTACTGAGACAGTGTTGTTTGTAGCTGGTCTTGTTGCATTTTGTACAGGTACAGATGATGATTGAATCGTTATAGTGACAGGCGAAGAAGTGTTCGAACCCTGATCGGTTACAGTAAGTGTAAATGATAAAATCATTCCCGAAGATGTTGTTGGAGCAACAAATGTTGGATTAGAAACAGTCTTGCTAGATAGTGTAACAGGTATTCCGCCTGTTTGTGCCCAGGAATATTTCAAAAAGTTGCCAATCGGTTGCTTTTGCCCAAAGTTGTAATTTTTCATTATTATATCATAATAGGGATCTATACTTCCACTACCATCTAATGAAACAGTAGAACCTCCACTGATAGTCTGTTCAGAACCAACAATAGCTGTTGGTGTATAAGAAACAGGATTAACAGTTAAAGTGAATGTAGCAATAGTACTTTGAAATGATCTATTACTCGTAGTAAATGCGAAATTATCATTTCCAACATAATCTCTATTTGGAGTGTAAATCACATAGCCGTTTGTGGAATTGAATCCACCGAGCGTTCCATGTAAAGGATTTGTCCCTATTGCATAGGTTATTTTGTTATTATCAATATCATTACCTGATAATACTATCTGCAATGGAGTGTTCTCGTTTACGCTTCCAACTGAACTGGTAGCTGTTGGCCGATGATCTACTCGACTTACAGTTATTGAAATTGTTCCTGTATTTCCATTTTGATAGCCATCATTAGCTGTGAAGGTAAAACTATCATTTCCAGAGAATGATGGATATGGTGTATAGACATAATCAGTGTTGGATCCAACTAATTTTCCAGAAGAGGGATATGATTTAATGCTAAATGAGAGATTGCTATTACTCTTAACTGATCCTGTGAGATGAATAGCAAGGGTGCTATTTTGATTAGTACTTAGAGTTTGACTGTTTACAACAGGACTGTCATAAAAAACTAATTCATATCCGCCACTATAGATATTTCCTTTCGAGTCTACTGCTATTCCCTGTGAACTCCAAGGAAATGATATTGATCCTAGTAGTGTTCCATTGGAGTCAAATTTTTTACCGTCAGCGTAAATGATGTTATGTGAATCTATTGTTATGTCTGAAAAGCTACTGCCACCACCAATTGTAGCTAGTGGATTACCATTGCTGTCAAATTTTTGAATTCCACCATTGTATGAATAATCAGCTGCGTATACATTTCCTAAAGAATCAACAGCTATGGCATATGGAACTTCCAATTGACCTTTGGATGTTTTTGAAAGTGTCCATGTGGTAATAAAATTCCCATTACTGTCAAGCTTTTCAATCCTATAATTTCCAGTGTCAGCCACATAGATATTTCCTGATTTATCTGTGGCAACACCACGAGGATCATGAAATTGGCCGTTTTGTGAACCATTAATTCCCCATGTAGCTAGTGGACTACCATTACTATCAAATTTTAAAATTCTGTTGTTAGGAGAATCTACAACGTAAACATTACCTGAAGAGTCAATACCAAGTCCATATACTGCACCAGAACCTATTCCCCATTTAGTAATGAATTTTCCATTACTATCATACTTTGCAACGCCATTAGAGAGTTTGCTGATGTATACATTATTCGATGAATCTACAACAACACCCGGCCCACCAGAGGGATCTATCAATTTTTGGATATACGTATCTGCATAGGCAGAATGTGAAAATATTATGGTAAGAGAAAATATTACAACTAAGACAAGACTGAGAATTATTTTCTTCATTTGTAATGTGTTTCTCATAGTAAAATACTTAAGTTGGATCTTAGTATACATCGTTATGATATATCATAATGGTGTCTACTAACTATGTCTCCTAAATTTGATGAAATAGATAAGAAAATTCTAAAATACATAGAGAAAAGCGATTGGCCTGTGACTACCGAAATGGTTGGTAAAGGGGCCGATGTAAGCTGGAATACAGCCCAGATCCATCTCTACAAGCTACAATCCGAGGGAAAAGTCAAAGGGAAAAGAGTTGGAAGACAAAACCAATGGATGAGAATTAAATCTTAGGCAAGTTTTTCTAGAATGTGATTAGAATATTCTTTTTTCCTATAACTATGGCCTCTGAAGAAAGCATTGACATCATCTTGGTTTCTAGTATACCATCGATAGACTATCAGCACATACAAAAATATCCCTAAGAATGGAACAAGTATTAACAGTGAAGCTAGAATGGGAATTAAAAAAAGCCTTAGTGTACTTACCATTTAAAATCATATTATTAACTTCAACGTTACATAAAACACTTGTTCAGAATTTTATCTTCGTCGATGTTTTGTGGATCTGTACTTATTTCAAATAACTTGTTACAAAACGAGTCTACTCTTTCAGGTAAAACTTGTGAACATATTGAACGGACTTTGTATGCATGACAATGAATTCCATGGTTTCTAGTTCTTTGCGATTCTACTGCATTAACTTCACCATTAATTTCCTTTTCTACCAATTTTATTCCTAATTCATTAAGATCACATATTGTAGGAAATAGATCTAGTGTAACGAAATAATATTTACCACGTCTCATAGCACTAACAAATGGCATGGTTTTCTCAATGCAGTTACGCCAATGCATATTTTCTTCAGAAGGATTGTTTGTTTTGACGAAATTCATAGCAATTTAGCTAAACCATTCCTTTTAAATTTTATTGATTTCATAAAATGAAAATTGATTATATATCTTCAAAGTTTATAGAAAATTTCTTTTTGCGTATGTTAACCCAATATAAGCACAAATTTGATTTTATTGAATGTTTTAAATCTTCTATATATCTTTCAGATACAAAATAAATCATAATTTCTAGATTTTACCTCATTGGGCCGTCATAAGGCTCATCCCATTATTTTCTAAATTATCTGTCTCTTGAGATAATTTAGAATTTTTAGGGGTGAGAGATGTCCTAAATTCATCCCAGTATTGCTTGAATTCACTTGTTACAAACCAACCAAATTCATCTTTTAGCTTGATTGTTGTTACTTTTTTGGTTGTTGCTTCTTCCTCAGTACTTGTAACTAGGCCTAGAATTGTCAGTTTTTGCATCTCCTTTAATGCAGTGCTTCTTGAGACCTTGACCAGATTCATGAATTGTTCTGTGTTGATTTTACCGTTATTCTCAATTAGTAATCTGAACAATTCTACCCTCTCTCTTGGAGCACTTGATAACGCAGTAGGAATGACTACACAAAGATCGTCTTTTGTGATATAATTTCTCCCGCAAAGTAATGCGTGTCCTCGTGCCAAGTTATAAAGAGCGCTACTTGCTCTTGATGGGTTCTCTATTGTAGGCATCTCAAAATTATATTGAGCACCGCCTGAATCAGACGTATGCCATGTTGGAATGGCTGCCCTTAGGTTTGATAAAACCATGGCTAATTGTATGATCCTATTCATTGTAGATTCGTCATCATTTTCTGTATTCCAAATTACCTTGTCCTCCTTTTGTTCTGGCCTATTTTCTATAAAATTCCAGAATTTCTTTATGGCATCTTTTGAAGACGCAAGCTTGGTGACATACGAATTTTCTTTCAGATTACGCTTGATTTGATCAAGTTTTTCTTGATTAGTTTTAGAGTCATCCGGTAGTCTGAAGAAATAGATCTTCGGTCCAAGATTACCTAAAAGACCCCAAACTCTGTGTGGAATATCAATTACTGCTCCAAGCCATGTAAAGTAGTAATCACCAGAATACCCACGCTTTCCATGAACTCCCGAGTCTGATTGAAATCCCCTTCCATCTAGAATTCTTGTAAGCATACCAAAATATTCAACCAATTGATCCTGGTTTCCAGAAAACAATGGAGCCAACTCTGGCGTAATCAGAGTCTTATGTTTAATTTTTGGTAATAGATCGATTTTTCCCAAATCTTCTTTTTTTGAATTTGCCGAATGAGAAACAAATGATTTTGGAGTAAAAGAATCAGAGAGGTAGCTATTAGGAAGCGATTCCAATATCTCCAGAATTGTTGATTTATGCGTTGATGGACTTCCCATAATGATTAGAGTAAATGGCTGTGTCAGTCCATCAATCTTCATTTGTGCTTTTACTGATAAACAAACTTCAATTGCAAATGACCTATTTGGAAAATCGTTTTCTATCGTATTACGTAATGCTTGAATCTCCCCCGAAATTCTTTGTTCATATTCATTCAATGGCAATTTGGAAATAGGGTTGTTCTTCTGGATTTCATTATCCATATTGTTTGGTTCCTCATTGTGTTGATTATGATAACTTACAGCATCCTGAACAATTTTGTTTAATTCTGTTTTTGGTAACGGAGGATTGTTAGAATTATTCCATCTTTCAAGTTCAAATTGTACTATTTGTGGCTCAAGTTTGGCTTTAAATAGCAAATGTCCTGCGTATTTTAATGCTGCAACATGTCTATTTCCTTCATCAATCCCACCTTTCATGATCTCATGTACTGGTTTTTCTTCTATCCTAAAACCAAGTTTAATCAGGTTTTCTATGATAGTATCAAAATCCACAGTGATAATTTTCTGGACTGAGCTAATGATTTCATATTGATTTCCATTTGGATGGTCTGAAAATGGTCCTACTACATAAGATCCCTGTGATTGAAGGTCAATTCTGCCAAGGGAACTCTCAAGTCTCATAGTTTTTGTCATTTTGTTGGTTCGAAGATAAATGTGATAACCTCCTTTTCCTGTTTTTACAACAAGGGTTTCTGAGAGAGCATTAGGTAAAATTTTCTCTATTACGGATTTATCTGGAAAATCAATATCTATTACTTCTAGATTTCCACTAGTTTCTCCACAGATAACACCTATGTTGAACTCTGAAGGAAAAGTTTCTGTATATTTTGTTGTTTGATATTTTTTCCATAGTATGGATGGATCTTTACTTTTAGGTTTTAGTGGTAGAACATTCAACCCTATGCTACGTAGGATTTCTAACATATCTTGTTGGTTCATTAGATCGACTCCTCTTTTATTACAAAATCCTTGCTTTCTACTTTGTAACATGTTTCGCATAATTCAAGAGAATAATTTCCTGTTGTATTGCATTTGTACAACATCCTGTGATTTCTAGGAATGTGTTTACATTGTAAAACAGTATTCAAGAGGTAGAACCCCCTTTTAGTATCTGAAGTTGTGCCCCTATCAACTCTGAAATAAATTTTGAGCGATTAGAGGTATTTCTGATAGACTCAACAGATTCAAACTGTTCTGATGGTAGGCTAATTGTTACCCTTTTACGATTTGATTTTCTTAACATATGATTGTATTACAAAATCCAATACTTAGTAAACGCGTCAGAGTAACTTTGCGACACTTTTTTTACAGGTTGTTATATTTGAAAATTACCTATGAGTTCAGTGTATCTAAATGCAGAACAGAGAAAATCTAGAATATTGTCTTATATACAAAAACACCCATTATGTACAATTCGTGAGATTGCAGACAATTATCGTATTCATGAGAGTAGATTCCGACTAGTAAAAACAGACGTTACTAATTTATTCACTGAAAATAAGATCGGTAAAGTTTTCAATTCAAGAGAATGTTATTTTCTAAATCCTTCTGAAGGCAAGGAAATCGAATTTCTTGTTCAAATAATGAAATCAGGAAAAATATTCCAAAATAGGTTCAAAAAAATGTCAGTTAGTGTTAGTACTAGATATGGATGGCCGCCACCATTTCGTGAAATTGTTGAAACTTGTATATCTCTATTATATCTAAAATTGAAGATAAGTCTAATTGAAAATCGCAAAAAAACAAGAAAGAATCTAAATATAAAACAACTCAAAAGATTTCAAAAGAGACACCATTCTAAATTTATCAAATTTTTACAAGATTATTCCTTTAACAAATATTCAGTTTTAGGACCTGCAATTTCTCGTAGAGGGGACAGGGGGTTTGTAGAAATCAAAAATCCAACCCAAAAACAACGCTACGTGTATCTCTCAAATTATCTCAGTGCAAGATATCACAACGATGAACGTTATTACAAACTACTACATAGTGGCAGTAAGAGTCTTAGCGAGAAACTAGGCATGATTTCTATTTGGCTTCGTACAGGAAGCATAAGAAATGTGTCTGATATGTATGGCAGAACAAACAAGAATACACGGAAAATACTTGGTCCCATTCTGAAAGATGGCACTTTTTCATTTTTTCAAACCATAATGCCACTACTTGCTGAAGAAGGGCGTACGTTGATACCTGAATTTTCTTCAACTAATTTGACCAAAGTTTTTTTTGAATCCATAGTCCGGTCTAACGCTTCTTCGTTAAAAACAGTAAAAGGTAGAAGTATGCTTAGTGCTAACAGTAAGAAATTTTTTGGGTTTGATATTCTCAAGCAGGTTGATTGGAAATCGTTTGATATTTCGTAAGTCTCTGAACCTTGGCTTCCAACTCGCTTATTCTATCTAATGACTCCTTGTTCTGCTCAGCCTGCTTTGATAATAGGCTTGATTTTGACTTTTCCTCTTCTAACTTTCTCTGTAATCGAGCTTCATCATTTATCATCAATTCAGGCATAGCTTCCAAGTATTCTGGAACCAGTTCTACCTTATTTATCCAAAAATAGTTCTTATCAGTCTTAACTAATCCATAATGTCCCATTAATCTCTCTTTTTTGACTAGGGCAGAAAGTGACTCCTTATTTTTTATGGATTCCATCATCGTTTTATCCCAATATCGTCTAAATCCATTTAACATTGGAATTTCATGTCTTCTCTTTCCTTCAGTCAATGGGCCTCTAATTCCTGACTTGTAGAGTATTTCTTCAATTCTTTTCTTTATTGCAATATCTGTCATCGGTTGTGGAATTGAATACGTTTCCAAAAGTAACGGATCAGATTCTGTAGGCTCTCTTTTCATTTTTGCAGTCCATATTTTTTTGTATTCTTGGAGCTTGTCCCATGCTTCAATGGAGATCAATGCAACATATTTTTCTGGAGTTCCCTTGTAGATTGTAATTCCTCCACAAACTATCTTTCCAGATTCAGGGTTTTCTACCTCTATCTTGTATTCTCCATTTACTTGGTATACTGGAAATATACATCCCCAAGTAAGGCCATTCCAAGCTCCTAACCTAAAACCGCCTGAGCTCATGGCAAGTATGATAAAATCTGTGGAAATGTCACTGGAATATTCAAGCATCTTTTTGATCTCATCTCTGGTATATCCTCTGCCTTCGTGGATGTTGTCTTTCTCAGGATAAGTAGAATGGATTCTTTTCCATCCCAAGCCTAAACCATTCATTTCAACCAGTTTTTTGATCGGTTTTATTTTGTTGGGAAGAGTGGATGGGTTTAGGTAATTAGGATCTGTCTTGTCAAGCATGGTACGATCCCTTAGTTTTCTTACATATGCCAAAACAATGTTTACTGCTCTTTCTTGGTCGTCACGGGCTAAATCCACGAACTGCTGAGCCCTCTCTTTATAGTCCCCTTGAAGTAAATCAGCGCATACCTCAACTAGGAAGTATCTCATGGTTCTATCCATAGCCTGTCTGGTTTGCTCTGCTTTTATGCCTGAATAGAACAAATCTAGGGCATTTTCCTGTTTTGCCTTGATATCCTCTACTGATAGCTTCAAACCGCTTTTCATATGGTACTATTACCACACTTCATTAGTAGAGGAATTCGAAAAGACAACTTTGCGACAGTTTCCCAAATCTTGAAAATGGACCTGTAAAATAGCGGGTTCGCGGGGATTCGGACCCCGGACAGCCGGATTAAAAGTCCGGTACTCTACCTGGCTGAGCTACGAACCCATAGCGAAGGGTCATAGTTGTGTATAATTTAGTCTTTTACAAAATTTTTTGAAGAAAAGAAAGCTTTAAACTCAGATTTTCTTCCACAGTATTTTAACGCCCTTGTAGTATAGAGGGGATGCGGTTAATTCCAATCCTCGTAAAGCCCGGTCTAGAATGGGGCCCTGTCACGGCCTCGACGCGTGTTCAAATCCCGCCAAGGGCGCCATAAATTTTTCTCTAGAAATCCGTCAAACTCAATATCAAATTTTAGGTGATAAACCGAGTTTTTTCATAATATCTGCAAGTGTTTCTTTATTTGCAGCTGCTATGAAGGAGATTCTCTTGTCGTAACTCAGGTTTGAATCGAGCGGCATACCATTTTCATCGACCACATATCCACCAGCTTCTAATGCAATCAGGTATCCTGCTGCAACATCTGTAATTCTTAACTTTCTTCTTAAATCTACAAAAACGTCCACTAGTCCACGAGCAAATATTGCAAGCTCAAGGGCAACAGCCCCAAAATGTCTAACATGATTTGACGCTGAAAGAATTGGTGCTAATTGAGGTAAAGCATCAGGCGAAATTCCTGAAATGTCAACACCTACAACAAAATAGATTGGTTTTTCTTTATGTACTTGAATCTTTTTTCCATTCATGTATGCACCCTTGCCTTTTGATGCAGAATACAAATCTCCATTATGTAAATCCATTATCACTCCGTCTGTAACAGAACTCAGCTTATCTTCTGGTGTAAATGCAAGTGAGCAACAAAAGAACGGTAAACCTCTTACTGCATTAGTGGAACCGTCTATTGCGTCCATTATGATAAATCCTCTGGGATTTGGCGATAATTCGACCATGCCACACTCTTCTCCAAAAACAGTACACTCAAAATTTATTTCGCGTAGATAATCAAGAACTGTTTTTTCTGCAACAATGTCAATCCTACGTGATATATCTCCACCTGCACCCATGCCATGATCCGTACCGGATTCTTTTGTTCCTGCAAGGTGTTTTACATTCTTGTGTACTCTCTTTGCAGCCTCTTCTAAAATTTCAATTACTTTCACAGATTTTTCTTTTTCAAGTCCTAATTTATTTGAAGTAATAAAAAAGAGACTGAATGCATAAATAGCAAAAAAGTTGTGCCATTGTGTGAGTAGTAAAGACGAGTCCATTTTTAGTAAGGAGGCTCTACTGTCCACCAAACCGGGTAAGGACATTGTCAAGCAGGCCTTGTTCAAAAGTAAAGGATATCGGTTATTTGATAAATACAAAAAGGAGGCAGAAGAAGAATTTCCAAAATTCACCAAAAGATTTGCCGAAGATCTATTAAAAGAGATAAAATCTGATCCAAATCCGTTTGAAACTCAAGAGAGGTTTGCCCGAGAAGTGGGCTCCACTGAGATAACTCTCCAAAAATCCCAGATAGACGAGGTGAGAAAGAGACTAGAAAATTATGAGACTCTTCTTGATAGAGTTTCAAGAATATTAAATTCTAATTTTGTTAAAATGACATTTCCGGTTTTTAGTGCATTGTATGATGCCTCTACGCAATATTTCGGAGATGATAATGATAGTAAGAAAAAAACTGATATCATTGATGGTCATATTATTGCAATTGATCTAAGCGAACCAATGGATAGAATAATGGACAAAGATGAAGATGTGGAATTTTTAGATGATTATAAGCTGATGAATCCATATATCTTGAAACTTGCAAGAGATAAGATTTCTATAGGCGGCAAAGAGGTATTGGAGGAATTTGAGAGAGGCTTCAAAGATGCACGTATAGGTCAATATGTTGATTTTAAATTAAAAATAAATCCTAAAAGTATATCTGAAGAAGAAATGATTCAATGTTACAAAAAATATAGAGCCGTAATGGGAACTGCGGGAAAAAACATGACTCTTGCAAGATTTCCACTTGGAGAAATATTCTATCTTGGAATGGCAAAAGCTGCAGAATCAGTTGGATGTGGAAATGAAATTGAAGATTCAATCAAGAATAAATTTGTAAAAGTTCCTTCTTGGCCTCTATATTACACATTTCTTACAGGGGATGTTCAAAAAGGATTTGACTTTACCATGAAGAAAAGTGACATCTATCTAGGTGAAGCACGACTTGCTCTAGAATTACTGCCTGAAAGTTTTTCGCATAAAGATTTTCTAGAATTTCTCTTTCTGACAGTAGAGCATTACAACTTGTATTGGTTTAATCGACTTTCAAAAGAAAAATTATGGAAAGAATTTGAATCAAAGATTCCACAGTGATTTGATATGATGTGGTCTGAGAAATATAGGCCAAAGAACCTACTTGAGATGGTTGGAAATGAGGAAGCAAAAGAATCTTTTGTAAAGTGGCTTGGTAAATGGATCAAAGGCACAAAACCTCTTCTATTAGTTGGTCCCCCGGGCATTGGAAAAACGACTATGGCGGTATTGGGAACAAAGCAATTTGGCTATGATCTAATCAGCATGAATGCAAGTGATGTGAGAAGCAAGCAGAAAATTCAAGAAATTCTTAACCCTATTCTTGGTAATAGCAGTGTACTTGGAAAACCAATGATCTTCATTGATGAAGTAGATGGAATACATGGAAGATCTGACTTTGGTGGTGTTGAAGCACTAATTGACATACTAAAAGAACCAACAATCCCAATAATTCTTGCAGCAAATTCTGATGCATCTGACAAGATGAAATCTATAAAAAAAGTGGCAACTACCGTAAAACTCAGACCACTCCCTCCTAGATTGATGAGACTGTACGTAGAAGAAATTCTCAAACGTGAAGGTGCATCGATAAAAATTGGTAGCATGATAAAAATGATTATTGATTCACGCGGTGATATAAGATCAATTTTAAATTCTGCCCAGGCATTAGCTGGTGGATTCGAACCACAACTTGACAAGTCTCATGAAACTAATAATATTGAAGATGCTGTAAATTTATTCTTCAATGCAAAGTCATCTGAAGAAGCTCAGGCAATACTTTATTCTCTGAGGATTGATCCTAGAGAAAAGATTAATGCATTTTATTCTAGCATAATAACAAGTACTCTTCCTGTAAATGTGTTAAAAGAAATGTTAGGCATTTTATCTGAAGCTGATATGTTATATGGAAAGATAATGCGAAAACAAGAATGGCGACTCTTGCGATACCTAGATGGTATATTGTTAAAACTATACAAACAAGGAACGGTGATCAAATATTCTAAATTCAATCTTCCGTGGCCAACTCTTAACAGAATAAGATGGGATGGTATGGCAATTAAGGGATTAACTGGAAATCTTGCAAAACAAATGCATGTCTCACGTAGTACATTTTCAACTTTTTATCTTCCATATCTTCTCTATTGTATGAAAAACAAGTCCCTTGAAATGGATCTAAATGAGACTGACAGTGAAATTATCCAAAAGGAAATGGATCTGATAAAATGAGCTGGCGTCCAATACCAATGAAATTTCCTGGCACATGTCTAGTTTGTAATAAAAAAATTGAAATCAATGAAGTTGCTCTGTGGGCCAAGGGGCTAGGTGTAAAGCATCAGGCATGCGCAGAAGTTATGCAGCTAAAATGCATAGTCTGTGGGGGTCAAGCAGGATGTCCTGATTGTGAATTTGCAGATAACTGTGATCTTGCTAAAGTTTCTCAGATGTGTATATGTAAAAAATGCAGTGAAGCAAAAGATGCATTTTCACTCTATCAGATTTCGGTAGTAAAACGATATCCTTTACTAAATCTTAAAATCTAACCCCTAAGATTGAGAAATAAATGGTAAAAACTACCACAAAGATAACTCCTTTAGATCCAGCTTTTCATGGAGAATCAAACTATGAGGCAGGATTAGAGGATCTTCTTACGGAAAAGAGACAGCTACTTGCAAAAGTGGAAGCAGATCCACAGGCTACTAAGGAAACATTGCAATCTGTAAGGGAAGAACTCCAAATAATAGAAGGATTATGGGAAAATTACCATATCGGAATGAATGTTTTCCGTAACGCAAAGGGCGGCCGAGATGGTATTCGAGAAGTTAAAACTGATTAAATTAATATAGGTTGTAAATAGCCTCTAATTCGAATCATGCATTCTGAAAAGATAAAGAATTTTTTACATAAAAGGCGACAGGCAGAGCAAAGTGGTGGAGAAGAAAGAATTCAGGGTCAACATGATAAGGGTAAGCTTACCGCAAGGGAGCGAATTGACCTGTTGCTTGATGAAGGAAGTTTTACCGAGATTGATGCCATGACAACTCATCATTATCATGAATTTGACATGCAGAACAAAAAATTCTTTGGAGATGGAGTGGTAACAGGATATGGAACTATACATGGAAAACAAGTTTTTCTCTTTGCTTATGATTTTACAGTTCTTGGTGGAACACTAAGTGAAATGGGAGCCAAGAAAATTACAAAAGTCATGGAGCATGCTGTAAAAGTTGGATCTCCAATAATTGGAATAATTGATTC
>Ga0207140_1003_pt2 | contig 70630 bp, 51 predicted proteins | sample Alteio_BWMinHeat_4_FD_153528 | JGI IMG/M metagenome (GOLD analysis project Ga0207140, IMG submission 153528) | Enriched cells from forest soil in Barre Woods Harvard Forest LTER site, Petersham, Massachusetts, United States -... | ecosystem: Environmental > Terrestrial > Soil > Temperate forest >... | reverse complement strand
TTGGAAGATGGAAAGCATAGAACATTTTGGCACGTAACGACGCGAGAAGATAAAGGAAGGAAGCAGAGGCTGCCGGACTTGAGGCGGTGTGAGCGTTTGCCTTGGTTAAAGCCCATATTAGAAAACTCTATTAACTCTGAGATTTTGGCTTGGGAATTTACGGAAGATGATGGCTCGATAAATATTTATGTATGGTTAAAGGATCATGATTATCTCGCCATTATTAAAAAAATCAAAAAGGGATATTTGATTTTGCGTACCGCATATTGGGTTGAATTTAAAAATACTAAAAAAAAGCTTATGAAAAAATACAATTCTAGAAATGGAAAAGCCAACGCATAACGTTGGCTCAACTCCTTCTGCCTTAGGCAGATGAGATAACTATATTATGTACTACACCAATTAAGATTTCAATGTTTAATTGAGTATATATATTTCATTAGTCTATTTAATGTTTAAAAATCAACCATATTAATAAATTAGCGCTTAGAAAAAACAAATATTAAAATATAGTAGATCATTGTATTAAGTTGTTTTCAGTGATTATTTGTTATTTACTAGTGTCCCAGGAATGTCCCTTTAGATGAAAACGAGTCTGTTTTTTGTGTTTCTTGTGGTTAAATTATATGTTTTTATTCAATTACTTGGGCCCACTAGGACTTGAACCTAGGACCAAAGGATTATGAGTCCTCTGCTCTAACCAACTGAGCTATGGGCCCGTGTTACTGAGACATTGATACTAATACATCACAAAGCTATGACCAACCCATAACCAAGCTGACAGCAGCTTTGCGCCGGTAATCATATATCGACTGGTGGCATCTTTCCAACTGTTTTGTGCGTTTATTTGTCGTCGTAAACCTTCACACCTGCATTTATTTTGCAATTTAATTCATGTTTATCTGATAACGAAGAGTAATCTCTCGCATCTAAAGTTTGTGCTGTTAAATTTAAATTATTGTCTTTAGTAAAGGTATATCGCACAAATTCGTACACAGGCTTATCAGGAAAGCTGGGATTATTTAAAGTAAAATGCGTTAATGATGTTGCAATCTTGTTATTGACTACTTGTATCGCATGGGGCGTAAAAATACCAACATTCATTTGATTGGTTGTTTGGTTGTGAGAAGGCGTGCATTTCGAAAAATCAACTGTGATGTGTATTGTTTTGCCATGAGTGATTGCATGTTTAATTTGATCAAAATTATCTAACTTATCAGCAAAAATGTTTGTTGAGATGATCAATGAAGTGAGTAAAATAAATTTTTTCATGTTTTCAAATCCTGCTTATATTTTTGAAGTAAGGTAAAAAATATTGGCCGCAGTATAACAAAGCTTTGGTAAAATAAGGAAGCCTGATAATATGGCAGGCCGTAAAAGCACGGCTAAGGCTTCCCCTCTTATGAATACAAAAACACCACCTTCAATTTATTTCCCTCTTTTTCTCGTGTTTTATGAAATCGCAACCTATCTTTCTAACGATATGTACTTACCCGCGTTGCCTGACATGATGCGTGACTTGCATCTCACAACGCAACAAGCACAATTAACTTTAACAACGTGGTTTGTCGGTTCTGCAACTTTGCCGCTCATTATGGGTATTATTTCTGATCGATGGGGAAGAAGGCCGACTTTATTACTCGGAGGGATAGTTTATTTTTTATCGAGTATTGTCTGCGCTATAACACATGATCCCCAAATATTGCTAATCGCGCGTTTTATTCAGGGCGCAGCTATTCCTTCAATGATGGTTGCTGGTTATGCATGCATTCACGAAATTTACAATCAAAAAGAAGCGATTCGTATTTTAGCGCTGATGGGAAGCATTACTATACTGGCACCTGCATTGGGCCCTTTACTGGGTAGTTTGATTTTATTATTTACTTCTTGGCGCGGCATTTTTTGGATCATTGCTCTCTGGGCTGCTCTTGCCATTTTATGTTTATATCGATTCATGCCTGAAACCTGTCCGCCTGAAAAAAGACAGCCTATTCATTGGAATATACTGTTTGCTCAGTACTCACGCATAATTACCAATAAACAATTTATATTATTGATGTGTGTATTAGGTTTTATTTTTGCAGGATTTATTGTATGGATCGCCGCAGGTTCACTTTTAGTCATAGAAACATTTCAGCAAAGCCCACTGACGTTTGGTGTGATACAAGCCATCATTTTTGCAGCTTATATCATCGGGAATCGTTGGGTAAAATATTTATTAGAAAGTATGAGTGTGGCACGATTAATTTGGATAGGAATATTATTCACACTTTGCGGCGGTCTTTTATCAGCATTTTTTGCTGTAATATTGCCAGAATCGTTATATGCATTTTTATTTGCTATGACAATTTATTCTTTTGGTTCTGCATTATGTTTCGCACCGCTCAATCGTTCTATTATTGAAACAAGTGAAGAACCAATGAGTGCTCGTGTTGCTTTATTTACAACGGCATGGACTGGCTTTGGTGTGTTAGGGAGTTTATTTGCGAGTAAATATTTTAATGGCGGCATTGCTTCAATTGCCTATCCACTGGCAGTTGCTATTTGTATTTCTTGTGTGATGAATTTATTGGCTCATAAAATTTAATAGGCGCCCAATCGGGGCTCACAGGTGGAAGCGGGGGATTATAAGCATTAAATTCATCCGAAGCATGTACAATTTCACCGCCAACAACAGTCATAACGGAATAAATATTTTTAATTTCTTCCTCTGCTATCGTAAAAAAATCTTGAGATAAAACGGCGAAATCTGCAAATTGTCCCTCAATAAAAGAACCTTTTTTATCTTGCTCGTTAGAAAACCAAGCGCTTCCTTTTGTATATAATTCCAATGCTTTTTCTCGAGAAAGAATATTATTTTCGTCATACAGTTTGGTGCCGCCAATCGTTTTGCCTGTGACAGCCCAGTATAAAGATAACCAAGGATTATAACTGGATACGCGTGTTGCATCGGTACCTAATCCAACGGAAATTTCATTCTCTAACATTTTTTTGATTGGCGGTGTTCGTAAAACTTTTTCTTTTCCATAACGATCAATAAAATATTCTCCTTGAAATGCCATACGATTTTGTACGGCGATGCCGCCGCCTAATTTTTTAACTCTTTCGATAGATTGATCTGAAATCGTTTCAGCATGATCAAAAAACCAATTTAATTGTGTGATCGGAAAGGCTTGATTAATTTTTTCATAAATAGCTAATGCTCTTAATATCGATTCTTCATAAGTGGCATGTAATCGAAACGGCCATCGATGTTTAGCAAGCAATTCGACAATCGGTTCGAGTTGACTTTCCATCACAGAAGATAAATCAGGTCTCGGTTGCAAAAAATCTTCAAAATCTGCCGCCGCGAAAACTAACATTTCACCTGCACCATTGTGATGATAATAATCATTACCTTCTTGGTAGTTTGTCGTTTGTGTCCAATGTTGAAAATCTTCTAACTCTTGTCCTGGTTTTTGAGTAAATAAATTATAGGCAATGCGCACGGTTAATTTATTTTCATGATTCAATTGATTCATGATTTCATAATCCTCAGGATAATTTTGAAAGCCACCACCTGCATCAACAACACTGGTAATACCAAGTCGATTGAGTTCACGCATAAAATGTAATGTTGAATTGATTTGATCAATTTTATTTAATTTTGGGCCTTTTGCCAAAGCGGAATATAAAATGATTGCATTTGGCGTTGCGATTAACATGCCAGTGGGATTGCCTTCTTTGTCACGTTGAATTGTTGTGCCAGGCATTTCTTTGGTATTTTTATCATAACCAATGGCTCTTACCGCCGCTTGATTGAGTAATGCTCTGTCATATAAATGTAAAATAAAAACAGGTGTATCTTTTGAAACAGCATTAATTTCTTCTAGAGTGGGCATGCGTTTTTCTTTGAATTGAAATTCAGTCCATCCACCGACGACTCTCACCCATTGTGGCGGCGGTGTTCTTTTAGCTTGTTCTTTTAGCAATGCTAAAGCTTCTTTTAATGATTTGACATTGTCCCAGCGTAATTCCATGTTATAACTCAATCCGCCACGAATGAGATGGATGTGAGAATCATTCAATCCAGGAATAATAATTTTTCTTTTTAAATCGATTAATTTAGTGGCATCATCTTTTAAGGCAAGTATTTCTTTATCTGATCCAAATTTTAGGAAGCATTTATTTTTTATTGCGGCAGCAGAAATTTTTTTATCAAATGTTCCAACACCTTTAAATTGTCCATTATAAAAAATAATATCTGCTGACATAAATATTTCCTATCAAATTCGATTCACAACTTTATGGGGCTGAGCGAAAGGGAGGGCTCCCACCGCGCGCAGCTTGCGAGCACGGTGGGATACCCGAAGCGATGGGGCCCTATAAAGTTGTGAATCATTCATGCCCTATCATCGATTGTGCGTAAAAAACGCCGATGCCATACGCGCCACCATGTTCTTTCGCAAGTTCCATGACAGCTTGATAGGTGCTTTGTCTTGCCCAATCACGTTGTAATTCACATAAAAATTGTAACCAAGTAATGGGAACAACACCGACTTGTGCCATGCGATGAATGGCCATATGATGCGCTTCAGCAGTTGTTGCACCCGAAGCATCTGTCACAGCATAAACATCATATCCTGCTTGAATTGCTGAAATCGCAGGAAAGGCGAGACAAACTTCAGTCCATAATGCTGCGATCACCAATTTTTTTCGTTTTGTTTTTTCGACTGCTGCGACAAGATTTTTATCTTCCCATGAATTCATTGAAGTACGATCGATAGGTTTTTGTTCGGGAAAAACAGCTTGTAATTCGGGAATTAAAGGACCACTAAATGTTTTGGCGGCGACGGTTGTTAAAATGGTTGGTACATTAAAAATTTTTGCTGCTTTAGCGAGACCAATGACATTATTCATAATTGTCGCGCGACTGCCAGATTCAACACCGAAAAACATTTGTGGTTGATGATCAATGAGGATGACAGTGCAATTATCGGGTGTTAATAATTCAAGCGATGATTTATTCATATTATTGTCCTTTTAAAAATAAATCACATAAGCTTATTATATCATAATTGACAACTTTAAAGAATTATTTTGGGTAATTTCAAATTGATTAATGGGGCTGAGCGAAAGGGAGGGCTCCCACCGCGCGCAGCTTGCGAGCACGGTGGGATACCCGAAGCGATGGGGCCCTGTTAATCAATTTGAAATTACTCAAAATACTTTTCTAATGCGCCAACAAAAAGGAATTTAATATGAATGACTTAAAAAAAGAACGTATTATCGATAAAATTTGGCTAAGCGAACCCACGATTGAAGGCGCGGGTGTCCATCTCAAACGTGCTTTTGGTTTTCATGAAGTGCCGCAACTGGATCCCTTTTTATTGCTTGATGATTTTCGTTCTGAAAATCCTGCTGATTATAAAGCGGGTTTTCCTTGGCATCCACATCGCGGTATTGAAACAATTACTTATGTTTTAGAGGGTGATGTAGAACATGGTGATAGCATGGGTCATAAAGGGGATATCTCAAGTGGAGATATTCAATGGATGACGGCAGGCAGTGGTATCATTCATCAAGAAATGCCAAAAGGTAATCACAAAGGACAAATGCTGGGATTTCAACTGTGGGCGAATTTGCCTAAAAGTTCTAAAATGATGAAACCGCGTTATCAAGGGATTAAGAAAAATGATATTCCTATTGTGAAAACATCAGACGGTGCAACCGTTCGAATTATTTGCGGTGAATTAAATGGAACAAAAGGGCCCGTTAAAGATATTCTGACTGATCCAACTTATCTTGATATTGAATTACCTGCAGGAAAAACATTAACACATCTTGTTAAAGAAAATCATACTGTTTTTGCTTATGTCATCGATGGCGAAGCTTACTTTGATCATTTACGAAAACCATTTGCTCACGATGCAATTGGTGAAAATTATTTTGATATGCGACCAACATGTCCTTGTCGTGATGGAACATTGGTGTTGTATAAAAAAAATGGGACACATGTTACGGTGACGACAATGGATCGTGCCGTGCGCTTCTTGCTTGTTTCTGGAAAACCATTGAATGAACCCGTTGCATGGTACGGGCCCATTGTGATGAACACGCATGAAGAATTACGCGAGGCATTTCAAGAGTTTCAAGAGGGGACATTTATTAAGCGTTAGGTGCAATTGTTTATTAGCTCCCCTTCCTCCTACGTTTTTTGTAGGAGGAAGGGGTTGGGGGAAGGAGGTGCTTTAAAAAAACCTCCTCTCCCTAACCCTCTCCTCCAGCTTTGCTGGAGGAGAGGGGACGTTCTAATTTAAGCTTGTGAATAATTAATCCTGCTCCTCTAAAAAGCTACGCAACTGCTCCGCCCTTGAAGGATGTCTCAATTTACGCAAAGCCTTTGCTTCAATTTGACGAATACGTTCTCGCGTAACATCAAATTGTTTGCCCACTTCTTCTAACGTATGATCTGTATTCATATTGATACCAAATCGCATACGCAAAACTTTTGCTTCACGCGGTGTTAATGAACCCAATACTTTTTGCACGGCTTCTGATAAACCGAAATTGGTCGCGGCATCTATCGGAGAAATGGTTCCTAAATCTTCGATAAAATCACCTAAATGTGAATCTTCATCATCACCAATTGGTGTTTCCATTGAAATAGGTTCTTTAGCGATTTTCAAAATTTTGCGAATTTTATCTTCTGGTATGCTCATGCGCCGACTTAATTCTTCTGGCGTTGGCTCTAACCCAGTTTCTTGCAGCAATTGACGAGAAATACGATTTAATTTGTTGATCGTTTCTATCATGTGTACTGGAATACGAATAGTGCGTGCTTGATCGGCAATCGATCGTGTGATGGCTTGACGTATCCACCAAGTAGCATAAGTTGAAAATTTATAACCGCGTTGATATTCAAATTTATCGACTGCTTTCATCAAACCAATATTGCCTTCTTGAATTAAATCGAGAAATTGTAATCCACGATTCGTATATTTCTTTGCGATGGAAATAACTAATCGCAAATTAGCTTCAACCATTTCTTTTTTCGCGCGCCGCGCTTTTGCTTCACCAATCGATAAGCGTCGATTAACTTCTTTAATTTCGGCAATCGTTATTCGCATTTGCTCTTCTAAAGCAACTAATTTTTTTTGTGCACGCAGAATATCGGGAATATATCTTTCTAAATCGGCGAGCTGAGCTTTTGTGACTTGTTCGTTAATCCAATTGACATTGGTCTCATGATGGATAAACGAATTGATAAATACTTTTCGTGGTAATTTTCCTTTATTGACGCACAAATCCATGATGGTACGTTCTTGCGTGCGAATTTCATCTAACATGCTGCGCATACGTCGGGATAATTTGTTGAATTGACGCGGCGACAATTTGATATCCATAAAATATTTGGCTAATTCATCGCGTTTACCAATATATTTTTTGTGTTTGACGCCATGCTTTTTTTCTATGCTGATTGTATCGTGATATATTTTGCGTAATGCTTCGAATTTTTCTTTGGCTTTTTCAGGATCAAGCCCTGCATCATCATCAAAAGGATCGGCTGCTTCTTCTGTTGCTTCATCATCGGCTTCATTTGCAACGGCGGGTGCGGGAGCTGCGGCTTTTGTTTTGGCACCACTACCTTCGCCGCCTTCCTCATCTTCATCTTCAGCGACGCTTTCGAGATCAGGCTCGATATAGCCGCTAATCAGATCGCTTAATCGGATTTCGCCTTTTTCTACGCGATCATAATCAGCTAAAACTTCCGCAATCATTTGTGGTTGGAAGGCAAGCGTTGTTAACATTTGATTGATGCCTTCTTCTATGCGTTTCGCAATGGCAATCTCACCTTCACGTGAGAGTAACTCGACACGTCCCATTTCACGCATATACATGCGTACAGGATCAGTTGTGCGGCCTAGTTCACCATCAACGATAGCCAAGGCATTAACAACTTCTTCAGAAGCTGTTTCATCTTCAGTGTCAGTAGTCGGCTCATTTTCATTGAGGAAGATATTTTCTGTGTCTGGGGCTTCTTCGGCGACACGAATGCCCATGTCATTAATCATGCCGATGACTTCTTCGATTTGTTCGGGATCGTTGAAGTCGGCTGGGAGATGGTCGTTCACATCAGCATAAGTGAGATAGCCCTGCTCTTTGCCGCGGGTAATCAATTCTTTGAGGCGTGATTTGTGTGATTCTTTTTGTGAACCTTGATCATCCATACGAAAAAACCTCTAATTAAATCAATAAATTGATAAAGTTAAATGATGGACAGAACAGCAGAACTGGCCATTTTACCATAATGTCAACATTTTATCCAATGGTTGTTAGGCTTCGGCCTTGTTGGGCTTTGACTTTGTTGGGCTTCGACCTGCTTTCGCAGGCCTCAGCTCAACCTACACCTGTTAATATGTAGGTTGGGCTGAGGCCTGCGAAAGCAGGTCGAAGCCCAACAAAGTCAAAGCCCAACAAGGCCAAAGCCCAACAACCAAAGCCAACTATTATCTACAGTATAGTTTTCTTTTTCGCAATCCAGCGAGATAACTCCACTTTTTCAGCCTCAGAAAGACCTATTTGGCCTGCTTTCGTCATGAGACGATTGATTTCTTCATCCATCGCCAACGCGTGTAACTGACGAATAACACCTTTGAATTCATTATGTAACCCTGCCTCAGGAACCAAATGTTTTGCTCCCGCTAATTTAGCAATAAAGGCTTCTTCTTTTTGGCCGCGCCAATGTTCGCGCAATGCACCTGTTGTAATATGTGGACGTTCGCGGATGACTTCAAGTAGTTCAAGCAAAAAAGCAAAACCGGGTAAATGGCTGGCGGGTAAAGGTTCGGTTAAATGAGTAGCAAGTTCGGGATGCTGCAGCAATAACGTGATCAAAAGACGCATGGGTGTAACGAGTTTTACCTCAGCAGGTGCTTCAGATTGTTGTTGTGTCATTTGTGATTGAGGCAATTGCCGCTTGAGCGCATTTACATCAATGCGCGTGCGTTTACTCAAATCATCCAGCATCATATCGTGAAAAATACCAGGCGGTAGTTGTTTAATGTGATTAAGCGAAAGAGAAGCAAAACGAGAACGTCCTTCCATGGTATTCATATCACATGACAAACTCATTTGCTGAAAGAAAAAAATAGACAAAGAAACAGCAGATGAGAAACGTTTTTCAAATAATGCTTTTCCTTCTTTATGAATGAGACTATCAGGATCTTCGCCATCTGGTAGAAAAAGAAAACGAATTTGTAATTGATCTTGCATTAAAGGAAAAATAACTTCGACCGCACGCCAAGCTGCAGTTTTACCTGCTTGATCGCCATCAAAACAAAAAATTATATCGTTAGTGTAGCGTAATAAACGTTGTAAATGTGGCGGTGTGGTGGCGGTTCCTAAAGTGGCAACAGCATAAGTGATATCGTGTTGAAAAAGTGCGATGACATCCATGTATCCTTCTACAATCAAGATGCGTTCAATATGACGTTTTGCTTTTAAAATATGATACAAGCCGTATAATTCTCGGCCTTTTTGAAATAAAGGCGTTTCTGGTGAATTCAGATATTTGGGTTCGCCTTGATCGAGAATACGTCCACCAAAACCAATGATGCGTCCGCGATAATCGTGAATAGGAAACATAATGCGATCACGAAAACGGTCATAATAATTATTATTTTCTTTTTCGATAATTAATCCTGCTTCAAGATATTTTTTTTTATCTAAATCATTTTTTGCTAAATCAATTAAATGATGCCAACCTGGTGGGGCATATCCGATTTGAAATTGTTGTGCAATGTGTCCTGAAATAGCGCGATGTTTTAAATATTGAATGGCGCGCTCGGATTGCCGCATTTGTTCATAATAATAATTCGCTGTTTTTGTCATCAGCTCATATAAATCAGATAAATTTTCTTGTTTGGGAGAATAATCATTTGTGCGCGGCATTTCCATGCCAGCTTGTCGTGCGAGTGATTCTATTGCTTCAGGAAAATTTAAGTGATCATATTGCATGAGGAAATCAATGGCATTACCATGTGCGCCGCAACCGAAGCAATAAAAAAATTGTTTAGCTTGACTCACAGAAAAAGAAGCGCTTTTTTCTTGATGAAAAGGACATCGAGCAAAATAATTGTTGCCAGATTTTTTACGTAAAGGAATGTGAGTATTGATAAGATCAACAAGATCGACTTTGTTTAAGAGGAGGTCAATGAATTCACGAGGAATATTCATTTCTCGCCATCCGTAAGTGTTCGTGCTTCGTTCTTGGCCGCCCGTCTGCGGGCATTTTTATCACCGCCATCCTTTCGCTATCCTGCTAATTTTTCTTTAACTTTCGTACTCACGATGGTCATATCTGCTTTGCCTTGCAGTTTGGATTTTAATAATCCCATGACTTTACCCATGTCTTTAGCTGAAGTGGCACCCGCTTCTTGAATGGCAGCTGCAACAGCTTGTTCGATTTCTGCAGTAGATAATTGTGCTGGCTGATAAGTTTGGATAACTCGAATTTCTTGCGCTTCTCTTTCGGCTAAATCAGCGCGGTTTCCTGCTTCATATTGCGTGATCGAATCTCTGCGTTGCTTAATCATTTTATTAAGTACCGCAAGTGTTTGTTCATCGTTTAAGACAATACGTTCATCGACTTCACGTTGTTTTAATGCAGCGAGAATGAGTCTGATGGCAGACAAGCGTTCTTTTTCTTGCGCACGCATGGCTGTTTTCATATCTTCAACGATTTTATCCTTGATCGTAGCAGTCATGATGGAATATCCAGGTTAAAGTTGTTGTTTCTTTATCGCTTCGAAACGACTGGTTTAAGCGGCTTCTTTTTTGCCGCCAGTCCCAATAGGTTGACGATCACGTTCTAAAGCCATATGTTCACGCAAAATCTTTTTCTGATAGCGCTTAACGGCAGCTGCTTTTTTACGTTTACGCTTCCAAGTGGGTTTTTCATAGAATTCATGACGTCTTAAATCAGCTAAAATACCGGCCTTTTCACAAAGACGTTTAAATCGGCGCAAACTTAACTCAAAATTTTCATTATCTCTTACGCGTACGGTTGGCATACAAACACTTTACCCTGTAAACAGTTAATAAGAACCGCCAATTCTAATGCTTGAGAGGGGGAAATGCAAAGGGTAAGATGCGGGGCGAGGAGAGAATATACAATGCGCATATTAGGCATAGAAACATCATGTGATGAAACTGGCGTCGCGATTTACGATCACGTAAATGGCTTGCTTGCGCATGCCGTTTACACACAAACAGCCATTCATGCCCCATTTGGGGGTGTCGTACCCGAACTCGCTTCCCGAGATCATTTGCGCAAATTACTTCCTATGGTCCATTCAACCATTCAACAAGCGGGTCTCGCCCCTCAACAGATTGATGGTCTTGCTTATACAAAAGGCCCAGGGCTCGCTGGTGCACTTTTAGTCGGTGCTATGCTGGGACGTGCACTTGCTTTTGCTTGGCAAATCCCTGCGATCGGTGTCCATCATTTAGAAGGTCATTTGTTGGCCCCTTTTTTAGAACCATTACCGCCAGATTTTCCTTTTGTCGCATTACTTGTTTCTGGTGGCCATACCGAATTAATTAAAGTGGAAGGCATAGGGCAATATACGTTAATTGGTGACACGTTAGATGATGCAGCAGGAGAAGCTTTCGATAAAACAGCTAAATTATTAGGTTTGGGTTATCCAGGGGGTGCAGCATTAGCAGCATTAGCCGAACAGGGTGATCCGAATCGTTTTTATTTTCCGCGTCCGATGATAGATCGTCCCGGATTAGATTTTAGTTTTAGTGGATTAAAAACGTATGCCGCTAATATTTGTCGCGATCATAGAATAGATAATGAAATAAATGAGCAAACGAAAGCAGATATTGCGTGTGCTTTTCAAGCGGCAGTGGTTGAAACATTGGTGGTGAAATGTCGTCGAGCCATAAAAGAAACCGGTATGAAACGATTAGTGATTGCAGGCGGCGTAGGCGCAAATATGGCATTGCGAAAAGCATTACAAACCTTAGCAGAAAAATTACAGATTACGCTTTATTTCCCTCGCATGGAATTTTGTACTGATAATGGCGCGATGATTGCTTATGCGGGTTGTCGTCGTTTGATGGCGGGTGAATGTGACGATTTAAGCGTGATGGTGCATCCCAGGTGGCCGTTAGATGAGTTATAATAATAAGAAATGATTAGTAGAAATGATACTGGTCTAATTTAAAAATAAAAATAAACAAATACATACATTCCAATTGTGCTGGCTTGTCATCCTGAGCGAAGCGAAGGATCGCTAATGGCATCGTGATGCTTGTTAGTGATCCTTCGCTTCGCTCAGGATGACAGTGTTTCATCAGGAGGGTGTGATGTTATCTAACAGTGGTTTTTTCCAAACTAAATCCGCTACATCAGCAGCTGATACTACTGCATCTGAAAAAGTGTGTTTGACTAGCCCTGATGAAGCGCATTCTCTTGCAAATCAATACCTCGAAAAAATTGATAATATGTACCAACAATTAGATAAATTGAATGTTGAAAATAATGCAACAGATGATCGTCATTATGCTGCTCGTGTTTTTGCAAACAATCATCACATCAAAGAAAATTTTGATACAGAAAAACAAACACAATTATTAAATGCCTATCGCAAAGGAGAATGGAACGATCCTGTTTTTTTAGATCCCGATTTTACTGAAATAGCATATGCACTTTTTGCAAAAGGAGAATTACAAAACGCTGAATTTGAAACACTGTTAACGTTTAATCTTGCTCAAAGGCCAATGGATAACATCGAAAAAATTTTTGAGACAATAGGTTATAACGAAAAAATAATTGTTGATGGAAAATATCCTGTTAAAACGTTTCGCATTCTTGATGATAATAATGAATTCACAGAAGAAGCGCAGAACCTGCTTTTTCCTGCGCTGAGAGCAAAGTATATGTATGAAACGTTTACGCCTGTTCAAATGAATAATTTTAAATTATTGATGAGTGCGTTTATTGAAAAATATCCAGGTGAAAATATGTTTTTTATGGTGGAGTCGCCGGAATATATGTTTGATGCTGCGGGTAGTGTATCAAATTGTCAAGAAGGTTTGTGCGCTGCTTTATATTCGATGCATAGTAAAATACCGACAAAAGCATTACATGCAAATGTGATGACGGATCAAAATGCAATAATAAAATTGCTACAAGAACGTGAACATCATTCTAAAATTACTGCATTGCGCAAAGAGATTAATGAAAAGATTATGCCATGTCAGAAAATTGGTCTTTCTTGTCTTGTTGAAGAAGCATTAAGACTCTCTTATTATCCTTTAGAAGATGTTGTTCCTTCTCGCAGTATCGCAGGTAAATTAACGAAATCAGATGTTGAGCGTTGTGGTGATGTTGGACTAAGGCCTTGTTTTACGCTTTTGAATGGGATCCCGAGTGAAGAGGAAATACATGGAATAAAAGAAACCTCAGCATGGGCGAAGAAAGATCATGATTATTATCATGCGCAACATTTAATGAGAAAAGGATATGCACTTCGTGAAGCTTGTAAACGGATGAAAAATTTATCTCGTACGGAATTGTTAATGCATTCTAATCGTAAAGACGTGGCAAATGACGATGCATTATTTGCTATTTCAACGTGGCATTTGGTCGATGGAGAAATGCGTTATTTTAATCCTGAGAATGGAAAGTTGCAGCCAAGACAATCTCCTGCTAAAGATTTTTGTGCGGCATTTACAGATGAAGATACAAACGATCCAACTGGGGAAAAGAAAGGTAGTTTTATTTTTGAGCGGCATCTCGGTGGTGACGAACCAGACTACATTATCACTGATTTAGGCATGGTAACCTTTATTGATATGGCTAAACATCCCGAAATATGGGCTTCTCTTTATTTTGATCCTAATGAATTAACAGGTAGATATCTCACGCATTTTCAAATAGCGCAAAAATTATTGCCTTATTTTCGAGAAGACGATGTGAAATATAATCTTATTTTATTTCGAACTTATTTGGCATTGGGCGAGGAACATCTCAATCAAATCGTACATTTCTCAGAGCACCGCTATGAATCTTTTTCGTCTGAATTTCAAATTGAAAGAAGAAATTTAAGTGCTTTTTTAGGATTGGTTGATAAAAAAATTGATAAGAAATCGAATCCAGGGTTTATGTTAAGTTTGCTGAGAGTATTAACGGGAATTGATCTCAAAACTGAGCAAGCCAAAAAACTTTATTATCGTATCGTTAAAGATTTGAGAGAAAAAAATCCTGTTTTTGATAATATTCTTTTGTTAGGTCTTTGTTTTCCTGATTTAGTTAAATCAAAAGAATTGAGTCCCATTATTAAAGAAATGACTTTGATGTTGTTGCGTGGTGATAATAGTGAAAAATTTACGAATTTGTTATCTGAATGCGATGAATTCTTATATCCTTATGCAACAGATAGTGAAACTTCTTCTTTAAATGAGCAAGAAATGAAAATGTTGGACGATATAATAAACAGTAATGAAAGCATATTAACGGCGGATCCTAATTCTACTCTCAGTCCCGGACCATAATCGAATAATATTCAGTTTATGACGATAAATTGAAATCAATGCCATCATGAGTGTAACAAACACATAAATTTTATTTCCCGTTAATAACCAAAAATAAAGTGGTGTTAATAAAGAAGCGATGAGTGATGCGAGAGAAGAATAGCGCGTAATCAATGCGACAATTAACCATGTCACGCTCCAACACAAAGCAACTAAACTATTTAATGCAATCAAACAACCGAATAAAGTTGCGATGCCTTTTCCGCCTTGAAATTTAAAAAATACAGGAAATAAATGTCCGATAAAAGCAGCTAAGGCGACTGAAGCCAATACCGCATCAGGTAATCCCAACCATTTGCAGATGAAGACGGGTATCGTACCTTTTAATACATCACCTAATAAAGTGAGTGCAGCGGCTTTTTTCCCGCCAATGCGTAATACATTCGTCGCGCCCGGATTTTGTGAGCCCTGTGTGCGCGGATCAGGTAAATGCATTAATTTGCAGACTAAAATGGCGCTAGAAATGGAACCAATGAAATAAGCTATGATAATGGCAGGCAAGATGATGATATAATCTAAAAACATTGTTTTATTCTCACTAATGAACGCAACGACGGTACTGAGCTTAAGATAATAGACCTCTACTTTCGTTCAGGGATAATAGCATCACGGAATTTTAGAATAAGGTATCACATATTATGTCAGTTAGCGCAGATAATCTCATTTGGGTTGATCTTGAAATGACAGGATTAAATCCTGAAAAAGATCATATCATCGAAATCGCAACCATCGTGACAGATAGTCAGTTGAATATTGTTGCAGAGAGTCCTGTGTTTGCTATTCATCAACCAGATGCGTTACTCGCACAAATGGATGAATGGAACACCTCACATCACAATGCTTCAGGTTTAGTTGATCGCATACGAGAAAGTCGTATCACAGAACAGCAAGCAGAAAATTTAATGTTAGATTTTTTGAAAAAATATGTGCCAGAGGGAAAATCTCCTATGTGTGGAAATAGTATTTGGCAAGATCGACGTTTTCTTGCGAAATATATGCCTGCGTTAGAAAAATATTTTCATTATCGTATGATTGATGTGAGCACGTTAAAAGAATTGGCATTGCGTTGGGCGCCAAAAGTGTATCAAGGTGTGCAGAAAGAATCGCGTCATTTAGCGCAAGATGATATTCGTGATTCGATTAAAGAATTGCAATATTATCGCGAGAAATTATTAAAATAAATCACTTTGGGGTCAGGCTTGCACAATTGCACATTGACCCCGTAACTTACAACTCATCTTACGCAGTGTTGTCATCCTGAGCGCAGCGAAGGATCACTAACAAATGTCATAAGCATATTTTAGTGATCCTTCGCTGTGCTCAGGATGACAACACTGCGTAAGATGAGTTACAAGCCTGACTCCGTAACCAATCTTTGCAGTGCCCATTCAACATGTTCTCTCACCAACGCAGACGGATGATGCAAACGTTTTTGCAACGCCTCAACAATATCATCACTAAATGGCGCATTGCCTAACGCCACCGCAATATTGCGCAGCCAACATTCATATCCAATTCGACGAATGGCTGAGCCTTCTGTTTTCGCCAAAAATTCTTCTTCTGTCCACGAAAATAAATCAATTAATTCAGGCGATGACAAATCATGTCGCGGATAAAAATCTTTTTCTTTTGTGAATTTTGCAAATTTATTCCATGGACAAACCAATTGACAATCATCGCATCCATAAATGCGATTACCAATGAGTGGTCGTAATTCAACAGGAATGGCTTCGCGTAATTCAATCGTGAGATAAGAAATACAACGTCTCGCATCTAATAAATAAGGCGCAATAATCGCTTGTGTTGGACACACTTGAATACAAGCATCACATGTGCCACAATGACTTTGTTTTGTTGATGCATCATTTGGTAGTGGTAAATCCGTGTAAATTTCCCCGAGAAAAAACCAAGAACCCGCCTTTGCATTAATCAAGTTTGTGTGTTTTCCAATCCAACCTAATCCTGCTTTTTCTGCAATAGCTTTTTCTAACACGGGTGCGCTATCGCAAAATACACGATAACCAAATGTGCCAATCGCATTTTGTATGCGGTCTGTGAGTAACTGCAAACGTTTTCGAATTAAACGATGGTAATCACGTCCCAATGCATAACGCGAAATATACCCTTGACGTGGATTATTTAATGTGAAGAATGCATCCGTATTTGGTGGTAAATAATCCATGCGAGCTGAAATGATGGTGATACTATGTGGGATAAGTTTTTCTGGCTGCGTGCGCTTGTCCCCATGTTTTTCTAAATAATGCATGCGGCCATGCAAGCCTTTTTTTAGCCATGTTGCAAAACGTTTTTCATAATGGGATAAATCAGTATTAGTGATCCCAATTTGTTGGAAGCCTAATTCTGTACCCCATTGTTTAATTTGTTGGACTAGTGCTTGCATTTTAGATTCATGCTAATTAAAAACCCAATTCTTAACTTTACTAATGTTGGGAATTACATCAAAAGGATACATTATAGTGGATTTCAAATTACTCGGCAGTATTTTACTTATCGTTGGAACTTCCATCGGCGCTGGCATGCTGGCGCTCCCTATTGCAACTGCACAATTAGGTTTTGTCGGTTCCCTTATCTTGCTCGTGGTTTGTTGGGCAGTCATGACAGTGGGTGCTTTTTTGATCCTCGAAGTCAGTTTGTGGCTGCCAACAAATAGCAATATGATTTCGATGGCAAGCACGACTTTAGGCCCTGTTGGTCAAGTATTAGCTTGGATAACGTATCTTTTGCTGCTTTATTCTCTGCTTTGCGCTTATATCGCGGGCGGCAGTGATTTGTTTCATTATTTATTAGACGCGGCCTCTGTTTCTCTTCCGAGATGGTTAGGGCCTATCATTTTCACCATCATATTTGGAGCGGTTGTTTTTTGTGGGATTCATGCAGTCGATTATACCAATCGTGCATTAATGTTTTTGAAATTTACGGCTTATTTTTTGCTTGTGATTTTTTTGACGCCTCATGTGACATCCATCAATTTATTTGAAGGTGACCTGAAAGAATTGATGTCAGCTTCTGCGATTACAGTCACCGTCATTTCATTTGGATTTGCTGCTATCGTTCCCAGTTTAAGAATTTATTTTGGAGGCGATATCAAAAAACTAAAAAAAGCGATTTTAATTGGCAGTTTGATTCCTCTATTTTGCTACGCTATTTGGGATGCTGTTATTATGGGGGTGATTCCTTTATACGGCGAGCATGGATTAAGAGAGATTCTTGGGTCCGATAATTCGACTAGCGGTTTGGTGGCCACTTTAACTTATGCAACATCGAGCACATCAATCAACTTATTCGCGAAGATATTTACCTCGATTTGTGTGCTTACGTCATTTTTGGGGGTTTCTTTGTGTTTGGTTGATTTCTTGGCGGATGGCTTGCATCAAGAAAAAACAGGGTTAAGCGGGGTGTTTATTCATCTGTTGACCTTAGTTCCACCTGTGATTGTTGTGATTTTTTATCCCAAAGCCTTCATTAAAGCGCTAGAATACGGGGGCATTTATTGCCTGATATTATTAGTTTTATTGCCAGCCTGGATGGCATGGCGGGGGCGGTATTATCATCGTTTGTATGGCGGATTTAGGGTCTTTGGCGGGAGGATTGTTTTGGCTATACTGATCATCTTTTCGCTAGCCATTATAGGGGCAAATGTGTTAAAATAATGAACAATAAACATGTCGGTGGGTTACGATTGCACGATATTACGTAAGTTGGGCTGAATAAATGTGTAGGTTTGGCTGAGGCCTGCAGTAGGTTGGGCTGAGTGCAGCGAAGCCCAACAATGCAGAAGCCCAACAACAATTAAATATAAAAAGGTAAAGAGGTAATAAATCATGAGTTCAAAATTAATCGGCGGTATCTTGCTCGTCATGGGCACAACGATTGGTGCGGGTATGTTAGCCCTGCCCATCGCAACGGCAGAATTAGGATTTTGGGGTTCTACTTTATTACTGATTGTTTGTTGGGCCATCATGACAACGTGTGCGTTTCTTTTTCTTGAAGTTAATTTGTGGTTGCCACCGAATAACAATATGGTATCGATGGTGGGGGCAACATTAGGCCGTTCTGGGCAAGTGGTCGCTTGGGTCTTATATCTCATGCTACTTTATTCCATTATTTCAGCTTATATTGCAGGCGGTGGTGATTTATTTCATTACATTTTAAATAACTCAAATATTCCTATTTCTTTACCGCTATCAAAAATATTATTTACTGGTTTATTTGGTTTTATTGTTTATCTGGGTATTCGTGCAGTCGATTATTTTAATCGAGGGCTTATGTCTGGAAAAATGGGTGCTTTATTATTACTGATTTTCCTCATCGTACCGTATATTTCGCAGGGAAATTTACATACGGGTTCTTGGGCCTATCTTGCTTCACCGGCAAGTATTTCAACGACGGTCGTTGCATTTGCTAGTTTAATGATTATTCCGAGTTTGCGTACGTATTTTGGTGAAGATATCAAATCACTGAAAAAAGCCATTTTGATCGGGACATTTATTCCACTCGTTTGTTACATCTTGTGGGACATGGTCATCATGGGCGTGATTCCTTTAGAAGGTACCCCTGGCTTAAGAGCATTAGCTCACTCATCTAGTTCAAATAGTGGTTTGGTCGCTGCTTTAACCGTTATATTAAATAAAGAGATCATCACAATAATCGCGAAATTTTTTACCTCAATTTGTATGGCGACTTCTTTTTTGAGTGTCTCACTTAGCTTGTCAGATGTCTTGTCTGATGGATTACAAGTGGCAAAACGTGGTATGGGAAATGTCATTGTATTTGGCGCAACTTTTGTGCCGCCTGTTCTCGTTGTTTTATTTTATCCCGATGCATTTTTACGCGGTATTCAATACGCGGGTCTTTGTTGTTTTGTTTTGATGATTTTATTCCCGCCATTGATGGTGTGGCGCGGCCGATATCATCATGAACTTGCTTTAGAAGCGCCCCATCAAGTACGCGGTGGTAAATTTTTATTAGGATTATTAGTTGTTTTTGCTACACTGATGATAGGGTTTGGTCTTGAAGGCGCGATTTAGTGCAACTTACAGGTATTCCCGCTAAGAAACGCGGGAATACCTTTCCTGTTTATATGCTGCGCAAAAGCAAAGCTTTTGCTTGCACCAAGAGGGAAGAATCGCGATTCTCCCCTCTTGGATCACCCCATCGCGTAATGTTTAGGGGAGCTGTTGTGCAACCTATCAAAACACCGGTCTATCAAATTCAGCAAGTGCGAGAGATTGAGCAGCGTGCGCGCGAACAGCTCGGTCTCTCAAGTCAAACATTAATGCAGCGTGCGGGCAAAGCAGCATTTGAATTTTTATTGCGTCGATTTCCTCAAGCACAAAAAATAGCGGTATTTTGCGGCAGTGGTAATAACGGGGGTGATGGTTACGTTGTGGCGCAGTTAGCGCACGAGCGTGGTCTTCAAGTCACCCTGTGGCAAGTGGGCAATCCAGAAAAAATGTCGCCAGAAAAAATGTCAAAAGAAGCGCGCGTTGCTTTTGAAGCTTGTCATGCTATCCCAACCTATCTTTTTCATGAGCAAGCTAATCTTAATCATCCTGATCTTGTGATTGATGCGATATGTGGTATTGGATTGAAAGAAACATTACGTGAAGAAGTAGTGAAAGCCATTGCGACAATACATAATTTGAATGTTCCCATTTTTTCTTTGGATGTGCCAACGGGAATAGAAGCAGATACAGGTCGTATATTAGGCAGTGCAATACATGCGACGGCGACCATCACTTTTCTCGGGTTAAAATTGGGATTAGTCACAGCAAGCGGATTGGCTTGTGCTGGCGAATTAGCCCTGAATGATTTGCAAGTCCCTGCTTCTTTGTTTTCACAAATAGAACCGGCTGCTGAAAAATTAGAACTGTCTGCTTTTTCTTCTTATCTAAAACCTCGTTTTCGTGATTGGCACAAAGGCCTGTCAGGTCATGTGTTAGTGGTTGGTGGCGGTAAGGGATATGCAGGGGCTGCGCGTATGGCGGCAGTAGCAGCGTTACGTATTGGTGCAGGATTAGTGAGTGTTGCAACCCATCCTGATCATGCCATGATGATGAATACAAATTGTCCTGAAATCATGTGTCATGGTGTGTCATCAGCTAAAGAAATTCAACCTTTGGTTGAAAAAGCAGATGTCATTATTTTAGGGCCAGGACTAGGACAGACGGAATGGGCAAAAACATTATGGGCAAGCATTTGTGCGAGTGAATTACCTTTATTACTTGATGCAGATGCCTTAAATTTATTGGCACAAACGAATTTGTATCACAATAATTGGGTATTAACGCCTCATCCGGGAGAAGCGGCGCGATTATTATCAAGTACAGTTGATGAAGTGCAAAATGATCGTTTAACCGCATTAAAAACCATACAAAAACGTTATGGCGGGGTGTGTGTATTGAAAGGTGCGGGTAGTTTAATTTTATCCCCTTCTTCTTTACCTGTTGTGTGTACGAAAGGAAATCCTGGGATGTCTTCTGCTGGGATGGGTGACATATTAAGCGGCGTGATTGGCGGCTTAATGGCGCAGCGTATTCCTTTAGGTGATGCGGCAAAATTAGGTGTTTATTTGCATGCGATGGCAGGAGATCTCGCAGCAAAAGAAGGTGAGCGCGGCATGCTTGCAACAGATTTATATCCTTATTTGAGACGACTCGTTAATCAATTATGATGTATCGCATCACTTCAGCCGATGAAATGCAAACACTAGCAGGAAAATTAGCCGCATGTATCAATAATGGTGCGATTATTTTTTTATCTGGCGATTTAGGTGCGGGTAAAACAGCCTTTGTGCGCGGTTTTTTAAGACAATTGGGTCATGAGGGAAAAGTCAAAAGTCCGACTTATACTTTAGTTGAACCTTATGAAGTATCTGGTTATCATCTTTTTCATTTTGATTTTTATCGGATAGAGCGACCGGAAGAATTAATAAACATTGGCCTTCATGAATATTTTTTACCCTCAGCGATTTGTCTGGTTGAATGGCCTGAGCATGCTTTGTCATTGTTACCGCAACCAGATTTACGTTGTAAAATTGAATTTGTTAAAGATGGCCGGCAATTGCATATTGAAGCGTGTACTGGTAAAGGCGCTGCAATATTGGAAAAAATTATTAAGTTTTGTTAACAATTCGCTAGAGAAGGATGAAAAATGACCCCGCGCATCCAACACCTAACCCCCTTACTTGCGAATCAAATTGCAGCCGGCGAAGTGATTGAACGCCCGGCATCTGTCGTTAAAGAATTAATTGAAAACAGTATTGATGCTAATGCAACGCACATTGAAATTGATATTGAACAAGGCGGCCAGCGTTTAATACGCGTGCGCGATAATGGAGTTGGTATTCATCGTGATGATTTGCCATTAGCTTTAAGTCGTCACGCGACCAGTAAAATTAAAACGTCTGATGATCTTGCAAATATTTTAACATTAGGATTTCGTGGTGAAGCCTTAGCCAGTGTTGCTTCTGTTTCTCGATTAATGATTACATCAGCACAAGCATCGCAAACAGCTTGGCAATTATCGATTGAAGGAACACAGCATGCAGACGTGATGCCTGCTGCGCATCCTCAAGGAACAACGATTGAAGTGCGCGATTTATTTTTTAATACACCCGCTCGTCGCAAATTTATGCGATCAGAAAAAACAGAATTCGATCATATTGATGAATTAATTAAACGCGTTGCTTTATCTTCTTTTTCAGTCGGTTTTACACTTAATCATAATCAACGCGAAATGCGTCAATATTTTCCTGCGAATTCGCTTGCTGAAAGTACGGAACGTTTGCGTGCTTTATGTGGTTCTGCTTTTGTGGATCAAGCCGTGCATATTGAAGCAGAAGGCGCTGGCATGCAATTAAATGGCTGGATTGGATTACCTACCTTTTCTCGCAGTCAATCAGACTTGCAATATTTTTATGTCAATGGCCGCATGGTACGCGATCGTTTAATGATTCACGCCGTAAAAGAAGCTTATCATGATGTGTTATATCGTGATCGTCATCCTGCTTATATTCTTTTTTTACAAATTTCGCCAACACAAATTGATGTGAATGTGCATCCTACTAAACATGAAGTGCGATTTCGTGAAAGTAGTACGGTCCACAAATTTATTTTTCGCAGTGTGCATGATGCCTTAGCGCATATTAAACCAGGACAAGATTATGCTGTCGAACAGGTAGCAGCGCCTTGTGCTAAATCTTCTTTTATTCAAGAGCCGCTAGCGATATATCAATCTGTTGCGTTAGAGAAAACTGTTGTGCCAAGTGTAAGTGTCTTGTCGGAAAAAAATGCTGAGCAAAACACAACAGTCATGCCAACAAAAATTGTAAATGCAACTGTCATGCCAGCGAAAGCTGGCATCCATCACCATCATCACCAACAGACAGTAGACGCCACAAATGACATGACCACGCCGCCTTTAGGTTTTGCTCTCGCTCAATTACAAGGCATTTATATTCTCGCAGAAAATGAAAAAGGTTTAGTGATGATTGATATGCATGCTGCGCACGAGCGTATCGTCTACGAAAAAATGAAAAAGGCATTTGATCATAATAATATAATGGTTCAACAATTATTAATTCCGCATACTTTAACATTGAGTGAACGTGAAGCAAATTGTGTTGAACAACATCAATTATTTTTTCATCAACTAGGATTTCATGTCGAACGGATTGCAACAGAAACAATTGTCATACGTGGTGTCGCACAATTATTAGCAGAAGGGCCAGTCGAACAATTAGTACGAGATATCATTACTGATTTATTAGAGCATGGTGAGAGTACACGCGCACAAACACATATACATCGTTTATTAAGCACTTTAGCTTGTCATAGTGCAGTACGTGCAAAACGACGTTTAACGATTGCAGAAATGAATGCCTTGTTAAGAGAAATGGAAAAAACAGATCATAGCGGGCAATGTAATCATGGTCGTCCCACTTGTGTTGAATTGTCCCTTCAAGAATTAGATGCACTGTTTTTACGTGGCCGGTGATTATTTGTTAACGGTTCACGAGCTCCCCTTCCTCCTACGTTTTTTGTAGGAGGAAGGGGTTGGGGGAAGGAGGTTTAAAAAAAATCCTCCTCTCCCCCAGCTTAAAACATGCTGGGGCAAGCCTAACCCTCTCCTCCAGTAAAAAAACTGGAGGAGAGGGGACGTTCTAATCAACCCGGGAATGATCGCTTATTTTTTACTTACTTCAGGTGAAACGGATGCTGTCTGAGTTTGTTCTTGTGTTGCTTGATTGATTACCTCGTTCGCCTGATTGTTCGGTTGTTGTGGACAGAACAATAATAATAATTTACATTTTTCAAATAATTTAACCTGCCCCCTTAGATAATTTAACTCTTCCTCTCGTTTAATTTCGCGATATGTCTTTATTATTTGAGGAATACATTCTGGTTTGTAACAGGTTTCTATCCATTGAGGTATATTCATGCCTGGCACAGTTTCAGCTATTAATTGTCGTGAGAGTTTAAAAGTGCATGTTAATAAAGCATCTTGGTTGATGCGTTCATCTTTCAAGCATGTTGTTAATAAGGTATTAAATGAATCAATATAATTCTGATAATACGTTTTATCAGGACGATATTGATGATGTTGATAAAATTTATTTAAATTTAAAAAAAGAAATAAAAAGGAAGCATAATCATCGGTGTTAGGATCTGCTTTGCAGGTTGAAACTAAATGATTTGCAATTTTTATGGCATTACGATGGCACGCGGTTAGCAATAGATAGTCAAATATAGGTCTTTGATAAGCGGTAGAAAACATATTTATTGTCTTAGGAGATTTATTTATCAGATCAATCAATTCAATCAAACAATCGTTGCTTCCGCCAAATTCAGCATATTCACTTGATTCGGGTTTCGTTTTGTTAGGCATGAAGTGTCTTAAATTATTCATCATAAAATTAAATAATTGAATTTGTGCTTCTTTATTTAAAACTTCAGGTAACCATGCTTTAAAAATCGCAATATTAACTAAATTCGCATGAAGACATGCTGTACCGAAGGCAACGCATAATGTTTTTTCAGTAATAATAGAACCATATTGCTCTAAAAAATAATGGATGATTTCAGTATTAATTTTTTTGTAGGTAAAGTAATCTTCGAAAAAATATTGTGCTTCTTGTGGGCGCTCTTGATGATAACTGTTGAAATTAATTAAAGAGCAAAGCCATTTAACAATAGGCATTAAATTTCTAATGACATTTAATTTAGCTGTTTGCTCGGATTGTAATAAGATGATATGTTCAAGTGCATCAACCATCTCCTGTTTAAAATTTAATAGTTCTTCTCGACTGATGTCGTGTGCATTTTCGAATAATTTAATTTTATCTAAAATGACAAGAAGTGTTTTTGCTCTGCGTTCTTCTTGATCGTCATTGATGACATCTTGATTGGTTAACGAAATCATCAAATTTGTTAATAAACAATTTGTTTTATCAGCTTGAAGAATAACCTCTGTCATACCAGGCTGACTGAATAAGAATTCCAAAACGACAGCTTGGTTTGCTTCGCAAGCGAGTTTGATGTTTCCCGTACAATCATCAATCGTTAATTTTATTTTTTCACTTAATTTTTTCAGAATAGAATGTGTTATTTCGCAATGTCCATCGTAACGGCAAATCTCGACCAAAAATGCAATATCAGGATTGACTCTTGCGTCGCTAAGTAAAATATCGACGATAGCGTCATGTCCAGAACGACAAGCTGCCATCAGGGCGGCATTGCTATCAACAGAAGGATCAACTTTATTTTCTGTTATAAATCTTTTTACAATTTCTTCATGCCCTCTTTCGCAAGCGAATATAAAAGGAAAACCATGATGCCATGCGGGATCTATTTTTTCGTGATTTAGTAAGGCTTGTTCAATTTCACTATGGAGTGTTACTTTAAAGGCAGCATAATTTAATAAGGTGGGATCGACTTCATGATGTTGTAATAAACGTTTGACGACTTCAACTTGAGCAGCTTCGCAAGCCTTAATTAAGTAATCACTTCCTTTTTTTTCGAGATTAATTTTTTCTTTGTAAGGATCTTGTAATAATGCTTCGACAATTTTTATTTCACCTTGCTGACATGCAGTGAGAAAACCAAGATGAAGTGTTTTATCATCGATGCAATTTACGATTCCATTTAGTGATAATAAATAGATCGCTATTTCAGATTTGCCCCGACTGGCGGCTGTGTTAAAGAGACTCGCGTAATCGATAGTAAAACGAGGTTGTTTTAAAAGTATGATGAGTAAATTTAAGTGACCATTTTTAACTGCTAATTGTAATGCAAAGTTGAATTGCTCATTTGACATTTCTTCTTTATCTTTTTTATCTTCTTGACGGGCCAAGTTGCTATTAGATCTCAATAGATCAATTACAGTTAATTCATCACCATTCCCGACAGCTGTATAAAAACGATTAATTTCTTTTGGGGTAAATCGTGGGCGCATCATATTAAAAATTCCTCGTGTTGTTTGTTATGTTATTTACAGTAACAGCTCACCTCGTCGTCATTGCGAGGCCGCGGAGCGTTTGGCCGAAGCAATCCACAACAATATACCGCATTTTATGGATTGCTTCGTCGCAAAAAACGCTCCTCGCAATGACGGGCTGAGCTGTTACTATTTACCGCGTTGTTGTTAGCTTCAGTCGCTTGTCCTGAAGCAAACCAGGATAATAATGTGTATTTTTCAAATAATCCAGCTTGATTAATTTGAGCATTAGTCTGAGGATTTGTATCAGATTTTTCCTGTTTTAGATAAGCCTGTGTTATCAAAGTTTGAGCATCAGTTTCTCGTTTTATTTGTTGATAGGCTTCCACTATTTTAGGTTGATGGATAGGATAAACTTTTTCTAACCACGAAAGTCGTACGGGTTTTGGTATATCGACTATGGCTCTTAAATTATTTGGTGGCTCAAAGTCGCTTGCTAATAAATTTTCTCTATTAACGCGCTCATCTTTCAATAATGTTATCAATAAATCATTAAATAAGTTGGTGTACTCACAATCATATTCACGATCATAGTAGACAGTTTGATGTAACATATGCTTGTTTAGATTCATCAAGAGTAATAAAAAAGGAGAATAATTTGCATAGCTGGGATCTGCTCCACATTCTAAGACTAAATGTCTTGCAATTTTAATTGCATTAGCATCGCATGCTATGAGTAATAAGTAGTTAAAAAATTTGCGGAGTATATTTCTATTTTTACGATGTGCGATATTGATTACATCTAGAAGATCAATGAAACAATCATTACTTCCCCCAAATTTCTCACCCTGCTTTTTTGGCATGAAGTTGCTTATATTGTTTCCAATCAATTCGCGTAATTCGCGTTGTGTCAGCTTAGACCACTCAAAAATGGTAAAACAAGATTTGAAAAATGAGACATTATTTACGTTTGCCTCTAAACAGGCTTGACCGAAAGATTCACATAAAATCATTTCGTCTATCATTGAGCTGCCAAATGTTGTCGTAAGATATCGTCTGACATCGGTACTTATTTCTTTATTATTTAGATAATGAGCTAAAGTAAGCTTATCTTTTTTAATACCTAGGGAGCCTCTTGGATTGTGCACTAATGTAGGGTTGATCAATAAGAGTATTTTTTTGATAGTGGAATAAAAATTTTTAAAAGCCATTAATGTAGTGTTTTTCTCGAATGACAAAGTGATGATATGGTCAAGCGCTTCTTTTATCAACGGTAATGTCGTGCCAGTGAAGTGAAATGCATTCTTCATCAGCATCACTACTTGGTGTGAAATAACGAGTAGAACTTTTGCTTGACGTTCTCTCATCCTATCTTCATCGTTAACGGATACATTTAATGCAGCAAAAAAGAGGGATGCTAAAAAATTTTCAATTTGTCTGGGTGATTGAGTGCGAAACCTCTCTTGCATGTTTGAAGCGTTTAATAAGAATTCTAAAATGACAGGTTGTAAAGCGGTACAGGAAGGTATAATACTGAGAAAATAATCGTCAGCGGTTAATTTTATTGTATGACTTATTTTTTTTAAAACGGTATGTGTCATTTCAGAATATTTGTTGTACTGACAAATGTCTTCTTTGAAAAATGAGATATCAGGATTGACTCTTGGATCGTTGAGCAAAAGATCTATTGAAGTATTTTTTCCATGATGACAGACGTTTCTCAAGATGAGATTTTTACCCATAGCGGGATTGACTTTATTTTCAGCTAGAAATTTTTTTACAATCTCATCATATCCTCTTTCGCAAGCCATTCTTAGTGGTAAACCACTAAGGAATGAAGGATCTATTTTCTCGTGGTTTAACAGGGCTTGGTCTATATCAGGATGATTAGTCCTATATCCATACATTTTTATAAGCGCCGCGTAGTTTAAAAGTGTGGGATCGATATATTTTAATAATAATGTTACTACGCTAGCTTGAGCGGCATAGCAAGCTTCAATTAAATAATTACTTTCTTCAGTCCAAGATTCCTCTTCTATGGTTACTGTTGTTTCAAAGACCTTATTGATATCAATCCGTTTCTTCTCAATTTCCTGTACCTGTACTTGTTCCTGTACCTGTTCCTGGTCCTGCAGCATGGCTTCGACAACTTTTATTTTTCCCTGTTGACATGCTGTGAGGAAACCTTCATGACACATCTTTTCGTTAATGTAATAGTCAAAGATTTTTGCACCGCCCACATATTTTTCAAGCGATAATAAAAATAAGACTATTTCCGCTTTGTCGCAGTTAATGGCATCTTCAAAGATGGTATCGTAATTAATGAGTTGAGGATGTAAATGCTGAAGGCTTTTAAATAATTCAAAATGGTCATTTAACATGGCAATTTGTAAGGCATGTTCGAATTGCTTTATAGAAATATCGATTTTTTTTGTAAGCAGCGCGATGACAGTTGCTTCATCTCCACACCGGATAGCTTCAAAAAATTCTCTTTCTACTTGATTGCTGTTTCGAGTGGCTTCTTCAAAAAATGATTTTTCATTATAATAGAAACGGTCTTGCATGCTTAGTTCCTCGATCAGTGCATGAAATGTATGTAATAATTTTGTCCTATATTTTTACATATTCTTGATAAAATGGCAAATTATTATTCTAAAATATAGCGTTTGCCTTGTTTTTCATGAGGTTAATAAAAAAATGATTTTATGTTTGATGGGCCCGACCGGGTCGGGTAAAACAGCTTTAGCCGTTGAATTAGCTCAGCATTTGCCTTGCGATATTATCAGTGTGGACTCTGCTATGGTGTATCGCGGCATGGATATTGGCACAGCAAAACCAAATGCAGATATTTTGCGCTTAGCGCCGCATCGATTAATTAATTGCGTTGATCCCGTTGATCCTTATTCTGCTGGCCGTTTCTGTCAAGAAGCGTTACACGAAATCACAGATATTCTTTCTCATGGACGGATTCCTTTGTTAGTCGGCGGCACGATGCTTTATTTTCGTGCGTTGATTCAGGGCTTAGCTAAAATGCCTGTTAGAGATGACAAGGTGCGTGAAGAAATAAAAAAACGTGCAGCAAATGAAGGCTGGCTTTTATTGCATCAAGAATTAAAAAAAATTGATCCTGTTGCTGCTTCACGTATACAAGTGAATGACAGTCAGCGTATTCAACGCGCTCTAGAAGTGTATTACTTAACAGGGAAAACAATGAGTGAATGGCAGCTTGAAACCGCGCCTTTTTCTCAAGAAAAATTTTTTCAATTGGCATTGATACCGCAAGATCGCGCATTGTTACATAAAAAAATTAGTGATCGATTTCAACAGATGTTGAAACAAGGATTGATTGAAGAAGTTGAAAAATTAATTGCACGCGGTGATTTACATGCGGATTTACCTTCTATTCGTTCAGTGGGATATCGTCAGGTTTGGGCTTATTTGCAAGGTGAAATGACAAAAGATGAAATGTGTGAGAAAGCAGTGATTGCGACGCGGCAATTAGCGAAACGCCAAATGACATGGCTGCGTTCGTGGCCGAATCTTACTGTGTTAGAAGCTGAAGCATTTAAGAACTATTCTTGTCCAGTTGAGGTTTGATCTACATCAGTGGCAGCACCAGCACCAGTATCGCTAACTTCTTCCGGTGGATTTTTATTTTCATCTTCTGTTTTATTTTTATCTTCTGTGATTGGCGGCGTATGATGCGTGTGACTTTCGCTGCTTTCAGCAAAACCTTCATGCTCATGTGATGGTTCGTGGTCAGCAAATTCAGTATGACCCTCTGCAATTTCACGCAGCGCAACGACGGTTGCTTTATCATTGTCCCATGCAACTCTGGGTTCTTTTCCATGCATTAATTGGCGGGCCCGTCTAGCCGCAATGATGACTAACTCGAAGCGGTTTTTTACATTTTTTAAACAGTCTTCTACGGTGACTCTCGCCATGGCCTTTTCCTCACTAAAAGTCCGTCATCATAAACGACTCAAAGGTTTTAATCAATTCGATATAATTAACTGTTTGACGAGATTGTAATAAATGTCCCGTATTTACAATCAGTGTTAAATCATTCAGTGCTTTTTCAAAATCATCATTGATGACTAAATAATCAAATTCTCGTAAATGAGGAATGGTGGTTTTGACATCAGCCAAGCGTTTTTGGATCACATCAGGATGATCTTGATTGCGTTTAATCAGTCTCTCACGTAAATCGTTTAGTGAGGGTGGTAAAATAAAAATACTGATGCTATCTGGAAATAATTGTTTAATTTGTTGATGACCTTGCCAATCAATTTCTAATATCACATCAATGCCTTCACTTAATTTTTTTTCTACCCAACTTTTTGATGTGCCATATAAATGATCGAAAATAGTTGCGTATTCAAGAAAATCTTGATGTGCAATCATTTTTTCAAATTCTGATCGAGAAATAAAATAATAATTTGTACCATGTTTTTCATTGGGACGTTGAGGCCGCGTGGTATGTGAAATCGACACCATTATTTTAGGTATGTTTTCAACTAAGGCTTTAACGAGGGTTGTTTTCCCTGTGCCTGATGGTGCAGCAATGACATAAAGATTACCGTGACTAACTGCCATCGGCTGCTTCTCCTTGTTTGATACGTTCAATGATGCGTGTGCTGGAAGTGATTTGACTATCCACAATGCGAACTTCGCCGCCATAAGCGCGAACAATATCAGCACCCACGACACCGTTTAATTGATAATCACCGCCTTTCACTAACACATCAGGCTGTAATAATCGCAGTAAACGTTCTGGTGTTTCATCAGCAAAAGGAATGACCCAATCGACAACGCCAAGTCCAGCAAGAACTGTCATGCGATGATTTAAGTGATTAATGGGTCGATTAGGGCCTTTTAATTGACGAATAGATTCATCTGTATTGACAGCAACAATCAGATAATCACCTAATTGTTTTGCTAATTGTAAAGAAACCACATGACCGGCATGCAAAATATCGTAACAACCATTCGTAAAAATAATTTTTTTATTTTGTGATCGTGCTTTATTAATGGCTTGTAAGAGTTGGTCTTCATTGACAATGCCAGTTAAAAAATCTTTTTTATTATGCAGAGCAGCTTCTAATTCTGGCAAGCTGACGGTTGTCGCGCCTAACTTACCAACTGCAATACTGGCGGCGAGATTCGCAAGCGAAGTTGCATTTGTAATATCCATGTCTGCCGCAATGGCGGTGCCTAAGGTGCTAATGACTGTATCGCCTGCACCAGTGACATCTAAAACCTCACGTGCAAAAGCAGGAAAATGTGCGGTTTCATTCGCTTGAATGAGTGTTATGCCGCGATCACCGCGCGTTACAATTAAGGTTTCAATTTGATATTGCGTTAGTAATTCTCGACCTTTTTCTATTAAGGTTTGTTCGTTTTCACAATGTCCAACGATCGCTTCAAATTCTTTTAAATTGGGTGTGATGATGGTGGCTTGTCGATAAATATTAAAATTATTTCCTTTAGGATCGACTAAAACAGGAATGCCAGCTTCACGTGCAAGTTGAATAAATAATTGTGGATCAGATAATGTGCCTTTGTTGTAATCTGACAAAATGACTAATTTTACTTGCGTTAAATATTTTTTATATTGATCGACTAAGACATTGTCTGGTGCAGTTAAGCGTTTTTCTTCAAAATCTAAACGGATCAGTTGTTGACGTTGACTGATGACGCGTAATTTAATTAAGGTGGAAATGGTTTTTACGCGACAAAAAGCTGGTGTGACGCAAGCAGCTTCGAGTTGTTGTGTTAATCGATCAGCAGCTTCATCATCGCCTGTCACACCAAGTAATATTGTATTTCCGCCTAATGCGGCAATATTCAAAGCGACATTACCTGCACCACCAGGACGATTATCGATGCCATTAATTTTGACGATAGGGACAGGGGCTTCTGGTGAGATACGTTGTGTATCGCCAAACCAATAGCGGTCCAGCATGATATCGCCTATCACTAAGATTGAAGCTTTACTAAATTCGGGTAATGTTTTGGGTACAAGATGCAGCATAGTATTTGACATCACAGATCATAAAAGTTGCGGAATTTTAGCATTAATTGCCAGGTCAGAGAAGTAGAGAAAGTGCATTGACATATGCCAAGTGTCATGCCAGCGAAAGCTTTGCTTTTGCGCAGCATATAAACAGGAAAGGTATTCCCGCGCTTCTTAGCGGGAATACCTGATGCTTCATAGCCTGTCGCTATGCTTTGTGCTTGCAAATCTTTTTAGCATCGCGCAACATGACTCTCTTTTTGAGAGAGTGGATTAAGCGTGCGTATTTTATACAAAATCCTTTTTTATTTTGCTTTGCCCTTGATTTTTATCAGATTATGTTGGAAGTCGCGTCGAGAGCCTGCTTATCGTCAGCGTTTTGGCGAACGTCTGGGCTTTTATCCTTTCCAATTAGATCATTGTATTTGGATACATGCTGTGTCGATGGGTGAAACATTGGCCGCAGTTCCACTCATTAAAGCGCTTAAAACGCATTATCCCAACATCCCTTTCTTGGTCACGACCATGACGCCAACTGGCTCAGAACGCGTCAAAATTGCCTTCGGTGACAGTGTAAAACATGTGTATCTGCCTTATGATTTTTCATTTGGTGTAAAACGATTTTTAAAAGCCATGCGGCCACGCATTGGTATTATCATGGAAACAGAATTGTGGCCTACTTTATTGGCAGAATGTGCGCATCAACATATTCCTGTTTGTTTGGTGAATGCGAGACTGTCAGCTAAATCAGCAAAAGGGTATGAACGGATACAGCCTTTAGCGCGGCAAATGCTTGAAGATTTAACTTTAATTGCAGCACATGGTGAAGTTGATGCAAAAAGATTGATGGCATTAGGGGCGAAAGAAGATCGTACGATTGTTACAGGTAATATTAAATTTGATTTAGTTTTACCAGATAATTTAATTGAAAAAAGTAAAACGCTACGTGAATCATTAGGTGAAAATCGTTTTGTTTGGATTGCGGCGAGTACGCATGAAGGAGAGGAAGAAATTGTTCTTGCAGCGCATCAACAATTACGCGAAATAAATCCGCATGCTTTATTAATTTTAGTGCCACGTCATGCCAATCGTTTTGATGCAATTGCAGCGTTATGTCAACAATCCTTTATGACAGCGCGTCGCAGTAAACAAGAAAAATGTACTGAAGAAATAGCCGTTTATTTAGGCGATACGATGGGAGAATTATTATCATTGTATGGTGCAGCTGATGTGGCATTCGTGGGTGGAAGTTTGATTCCTCGCGGTGGTCATAATATGTTGGAACCTGGTGCGTTACAAAAACCAATTGTAACTGGGCCGCATTTATTTAATTTTGCTGAGATTAGTGAATTATTTTTTTCAGCAAATGCCATGGTTAAAGTGCATGATGCTGCGTCATTGTCGAACCAGTTAATTGTTTGGATGAAAGATGCTGATGAAAGATTGCAGATGGGTGAACGTGCATTGCAAGTGGTTGCGGCAAATCGCGGGGCATTGGCGAAGCAGTTAAATGAATTGAATCGCCTCCTCTCCCTAACCCTCTCCTCCACAAAAAACATGGAGGAGAGGGGACAGTCCTAGAGTTGCCTGGCACATAGTATATTTTTGTACTTGTTCAAAGTTTTAATTAGAAGGCTCCCTCTCCTCCACGTTTTTTGTGGAGGAGAGGGTTAGGGAGAGGAGGTGTTTTTAGCTTTTCCTATATGGATAATATTTCAATTCCCACATTGTTTTTTCAATCTCTTTTATCAAATCAATATCATTAGGCAGATGCGAAAGTCCTTCTTTACGCGCCTCTTCAGCCACGGCTAATGCAACGCGTTTACTCACTTCTTTTGCATGAGATAATTTAGGTAGTAAAGGCGCTGATTCATCTTGATCAGCTGGCGAGCATTGGCTTAATGCTTGGGTTGCAGCCCAGAGCATATCATCAGTGACTAACTCAGCTTTGGCAGCAATCGCACCTAGTCCTATACCTGGAAAAGCAAGCGCATTATTACTTTGTGCAATGCGATAGGTTTTATTGTCATAAATCACATCAGGAAAAGGACTGCCAGTTGCAATAATGGCTTTACCATTTGTCCATTGTAATAAATCAATTGGCGTGGCTTCTGCTAAAGCGGTTGGATTTGAAAGTGGCATAATGATAGGACGTTTTGTTGTAGACAGCATTTCTTTCACAATTTCTTCCGTGAATGCACCTCTTGACGTTGAGCAGCCAATTAAAATAGTAGGATGAATTTGTTTTACGACGTCATATAAATCAATGTGAGAGGCATCGCGTAGTGTCCATGTTGCAATTTCTTTATGTTGTCTTGCATAAGGAACTTGGAAGGGTTGTAATTCTGATGCGGTTGTTAACAATCCATTTTTATCAATTAACCAAAAATGTTCATATGCTTTTTTTTCTTTGATACCGGCACGTTTCAATGCATCGATCATTTGATCTGCAATACCAATCCCTGCTGTACCTGCACCCATGATGACAATACGATGATCAGTCAGTGATAGACCACTCGCTTTTATACCGGCTAATACACAAGCAAGTGCTACTACACCGGTCCCTTGTCTATCTCCATTGAAAGTACAAATTTGATCGCGATAACGATTTAAAATACGACGTGCATTATCACGCCCCATATCTTCCCAATGTAAAAAAATATGCGGAAATTTTTTTGTTAATGTTGTGACAAACAAATCAATAAAGTCATCATAAGCTTGACCGACAATACGTTCATGTCGCCAACCTAAATACATGGGATCATTTAATAATTGAGGATTGTTTGTTCCCACGTCTAATTGAATAGGTAAAAAACGATGAGGAGACAATCCGCCGCATAAGGTATATACCATTCCTTTTGCAATTGAAATATTGATACCGCCAATCCCTTGATCACCAATGCCTAACACAGCTTCACCATCCGTCACGACAGAAAGGTCAACGGGAGAAGGTGAGCGTTGATCAATAATTTCATTGATGCGATGACGATCTTGATAACAAATATAAAGTCCTTTAGGTTTGCGTAATTCTAAACTAAAACGTTGCACGGCATCGCCTACTGTTGGTGTATAAATAATCGGTAGCATTTCTTCGAGATGTTCACTCACTAAACGATAAAAAAGTGTTTCGTTGTAATCATGCAAGACATTTAAATAAATATGTTTTCCCAAATTGCTGACATGTTCTTTGTATTGCATAGACATGCGTGCAACTTGTTGTTCTAATGTTTCAACTTGATTAGGTAGTAACCCTGTGAGATCAAACATGTCGCGCTCTGCGTTGGTAAAAGCACAGCCTTTGTTTAATTTGGAAGTATTGAGTAAATCATTGCCAGTTAAGGCGGTTTCAATCGCGATTGGGGTGCCTTGATCATCATAAATGATGTCGAATTTATGCATAGTGATAGGCCCGTTTTGGGGATAATATTATTATACTCCGAAATATGATAGATTTGCTGAGTCTCGGGGTCAGGCTTGCGTTATTGCATATTGCACTTTCAAAGACAATGTGCAATAACGCAAGCCTGACCCCCTTTTAGGAAAAATAACAATGAAAAATATTGCAGTTTATGCCGGTACCTTTGATCCTTTTACCGATGGGCATGTCGATTTAGTTGAACGTGCTGCTCATTTATTTGATCATGTTATCGTGGCTATTGCTGCGAGTCCTCAAAAGAATCCCTTGTTTTCATTAGAAGAACGCGTGTCATTGGGCCGCGAAATATTGCAGCCTTATTCTAATGTAGAAATATTAGGGTTTGATTGTTTATTGTTAGATTTTGCGAAAGAACATCAAGCCAATGTTATTTTACGTGGTTTACGAACGGTGACAGATTTTGATTATGAATTTCAATTGGCAAGTATGAATCGATTTTTAAATCCAAAAATTCAAAGTATTTTTTTAATGCCAGCCGAAAAATATATGTATATTTCTGCGAGTTTGGTAAGAGAAATTGCATCATTAGGTGGTGATGTCACGGGGTTTGTGCCGCCGCCGGTTGCTGCAGCATTAAAGAAAAAATTTGGTTAAGTGCTATGTCATTAATCATTACTGATGAATGTATTAATTGCGATGTTTGCGAACCGGTTTGCCCTAATACCGCCATTTTTCAAGGCGATATGATTTATGAAATCAAACCCAGCCAATGTACAGAATGTGTAGGGCATTTCGATGAGCCGCAATGTGTTGCTATTTGTCCTGTGAGTTGCATTATTAAAGATGACGCGCATCCTGAAACGCAGGATGAGTTGATGGAAAAATATAAAAAAATTACTTCAGCCACTGATTAATCGCGTGTAAATCATCAAAACTCAACGTCCCTGCCGCCTGCTTTAATACTAAAATATTATTGACGAATGCATATCGATCTTTTGCATATTCAATTTGCGCTTCAAACACTTTTAATTGTTGATTTAACACATTCACTAATGTTTCTGTGCCGACCTCATAACTCGCTTTCATTCCATCAAGAGAACTCTTAGATGATTTCATGGTTTCTTTATCGGCTTTTATTTTGCTTGCGCCAGATAAAATATTTAAAAAACTTTGACGTGTCATATTTGCCGTACCACGAACGGTTTGTTCTAGTTGTTGTTGTGCCCCTTGATAACGATAAGTCGCTTGATTTGTTTTAGCTGTCACGCCGCCGCCAGAAAAAATGGGCATACTGATATTTAATTGAATCATGCGATCAGTTTGTGTGCCAGGACCGTTTCGTTCATTTAATGACATATAACCATTCAAGTTATCTGTGAATTCTCGATTTAGCGTGCCTTGTATATTCACAGTAGGCAAATGCCCGGCAAACTGTTGTCTAACAATTTGTCTCGCTGATTCAACATTGTATTGCGATGCTTTGATCAACCAATTTTGAGCGACAGCTTTTTTTACCCACATTTCAATATCAGCAGGTTCTGGATTCAGTAAAGGGAAATGTTCGCTTAACTTGGCGAGATGCGGATAATACACGCCAGTCATGGCGCGCAAATTTTCTCTATCATTTGCAAGCGTTGACTGCGCAGTAATATAATCTGCGACAGCAGCATCATAAGAAGCTTGAGCCGTATAAACATCAGTTAATGTTTTTAAACCAACAGCTAATTCATGTTTGGTTTGATCGAGTTGTCTTGCATAAGCTGATTTAGAAGAGGCGCTATAACTTAAATTATCTTCATCACGTAAAATAGCAAAATAAGCCGCTGAAACACGTATCATTAAATCTTGCAATGCACTATTCATTTTTGCATCAGCTTCTTTGGCAATAGATAATTGACTCGCTAGCATGCTAAATTGGGCAAAGTCAAATACCGTTTGTGTGATGGTTAAAGCCAATGTATAGGCGCGCTGAGTATTATTACGCGGTGAAAGCGTATCTGGGGTGCCATTAACTGCGCTCGTAAAACTGGTGCCTGAATAAGCAGAACGCGTGATAGAAGGATTTGCCGTTGCCTGAATATTGGGTAATAAGGCAGATAAACTAATCGGTACGCCTTCTCGTGTTGCTAAACGTTCTGAGATTGCTTGTTGGAAAATAGGATCGCTAACTAATGCTTGTTGATAAACTTCGAGCAAATCGGCAGCATTGGCTGTCAGTGATGAGCAAAAGATGAGAAGGAAAAGGCATATTTTTTTCATGATAAATTTTCTACTAAAATAATGTACCAATTGAATATTATTGTCGTTAGTAATCTGTAACTTAACGCTATACTCAGACCTGTCGTCCCGCGGCTTGTCCGCGGGATCCAGGAATAAAGTAAAATATACAGGACTTTGCTGGATCCCGCGGACAAGCCGCGGGACGACAGGTCTGAGTATAGCGTTAAGTTATAGTTTATTTGCAATAACGAATAGTGACGCATTATAGAGAAAAATAACCGGGAGGTAAAACAGGTGAAAATTTGGCAAAGTAATATTAGTTTGAAAATCGTCAATGATCGAGCGAAACAATCGATGCCAGAATTTTTAGGTATTGAATTTGTCGAGTTAGGTGATGATTTTTTAAGCGCTCGCATGCCGGTCAATGAGCGCACAAGACAACCGTTGGGGATCATGCATGGCGGGGCATCTTGTGTCTTGGCAGAAACAATTGGCAGTACGGCCGCGCAATTTTGCGTCGATGATCAACAATATTATTGTGTGGGATTGGATATTAATACGAACCATATTCGTTCAGTACGAGAAGGTTTTGTTTTAGGTATTGCTCGGCCTTTTCATTTAGGTAAAACAACTCAAGTATGGGGAATTAATATCTCAAATGAAGAGGGAAAATTAGTTTCTGTTACCCGTTTGACTATGGCTATTTTGCAGCAACCAAAATGAGGAAAGTGAAGTGCAACGTCAAGACCAGGACTTAGATGAGCAAGAACTAGACCTAGATGAAGACATCGATGAAAAAGAAGAACCAGTTAAATTTACTTTCGAGGGTGGTGATGTTGTTTTTTGGGATTACATCCATGATGGAAGCAATCGCAATGCTTTAGCGAATAATCGAGATGAGATACTTGAAAGACTACAAGAACCTGATCATCGATCGTTAGTTAAGGTGGAAGCAACAGCCAAAATACCTGGTGTTAATTTTTATAGAATGCAGTTGCATGATGGGGGTCGTTTAATATTTGTCGATTATTCGGTTGATTATCTAGATAATAGATATTCTATTTTAGATTTATTGCAACAATTTGGACGTCATCGTTATAAGCGCAGCATATTAAAACAACCAAGATCTTATGTTGAACGACGGATTGATGCGCACAGACTAGAGATACTTACTAAATTAAAAGAAAGAAGTGATGCAAATTTTTCAATAACAGCAGTTGAATTTAAAAAAGATAAAAAATGGAAACAATTGCTGTATTCTAAAAAAATCATGTTTGTTAGCGCTAAGCAAGAATCTTACGCCTATCAAAAAATGCCGCTTTTTTTTATTGGGATGCCGGGAGCGGCAAAGTCATTGGCTTTAATTACACACTTAGAAAATAATGTGTGTTTGATAAAAAACAAACGTAAGAAAATACTTGTCTCAACAAAAGAAAATCTGCGCATGTTAAATGAATTAATAAAAGCTTGGAGAGACTCAAGCGTTTATAATAAGTACAAGCAGATGGTGGAATTTAAACTTGGCAATGATGTTAATTCTATTTTGCTTCCTGATGATGAATATGAAAATGTTGGTGAGGATCATTTTAAAACATGGTTTAAAGATTATTATTCAGCATTTAAAAAACAACCTGAGCGAAAAACTGAATTTCTGTTTTTAAGTAATAAAGATAATTACAATCATATTTATCAAGAATTAACCCTCATTTCTCCAATGGATCTAGAAGATTATTTATCATTAGGTGAAGGAAGAACTTACTACGATGATCCGATTCAAAGAAGATGGTTATGGCAAGTCGTCAAAAGTTATAAAGAATATTTAGTAACAAAACGAGAGGGTATAGATGAATTATATAGTGATCCCGCTTTTAGTGCTTCGTCAAAAAAAGATTTATGGGAGTATGCTTATATTGAAGAAGGTCATAATCTTTTTCTGCAAGAGATGGTCAATATAGCGCTCGGTGCTAATGGTAATGTCGTTATTGTGATTGATAATAAGCAAGATAAAAATTGCATTAAATCAAAGCGTTTTTTATTTGAGATGGTTTTGAATAAACAGCTTAAGAAAGAAAATTTAGGGAGAGTGGTGACAACCTGTGTGTTAAATAAAAATCGTCGTCGGGGTGATGAGGCACTTCCCATGATAAATAAAGTGTTATTTATTCATGCTGCTTTCTCTGAAGACGATAAGTATGGATACAAAACAATAAAAGAAACAGGTAAAAAAGAGGGGAATATATTTTGGACTGAATCGGAAGATGCTCATACTGAAAATGATAAAAAAATGCTTGCGTATCTGGATGACAAAAAAGAGTTAGCAAGATTTGTGATTCTTGCTGAGAAGGAATATCACAAAGCAATGCAAGATAGATTTGGAACCAAAGTATTAATTTTGGAACCTGGAGCATCGCAAGGATTAGAATTTGATTTTGTTTTGTGTCGAGGATTATTTAAAAAAGATATTTATAGGCAGTTAGGGAAAATAGTTGAAGAAATTAATTTTGAAGATTCAGCTAGGGTAAATAAATCGCGAATAGAACATAAAGTCAGCGATGAAATGATTTTAGAAGTGAGAAAAGTGTTGAATTGGTTAACACGTCATAAAAGATATTGTTTTATTTGGGATGAGACAGGTGAGACAGGGAAGAACCAGAATGCATTTGTGGCAAAATTACATGAATTTGCATCAGTGTTTAATTTGAATAATGAAATAACGCAGAAATCGACAGAGACAGAATTAGAAAATTTAGTGATTACTTTAATACAAAACGGAAATATAGAATCGGCTGAAGAGCAATGGGTTGGAAGATTAGGAAGAAAAAAAGAAGATTTTGGACCGTTTGTAAAAAAACATACAATAGAAGAAATGTCGGTAGTAGAAGATGAAGTGACGATAGAGCCAGAGGAAATTCCAGTAGTGGAAAATGTAACGACAATAGAGCCAGAAAAAATTTTAGCAATAGATAATGAAACGATAATAGAACCAGAGATAATACCGGCAGTAGAAAATGAAGCGACGGCAGAACCAGAGAAAATACCAGCAACAGAAAATGAAACGGTGACTGAATCGGAAATAATACCAGCAACAGACACAATAATTTCTTCACGATCACTATTATTATTTCAGGCGCCACCTGCAACAAACCCTAAAACAAAAAACCAACCTATCAATCATCAACGAGCCAATTCAACAATCATACGAGATGCGGATGAATTAGAGCGGCGCATTGTGGAATATAAAAAATCTCAATTGGTGGCTCAAATGCGTCATTTTGCAACAAAAGAAATAGCAGATGAAAAATTATGCTTGAAAATTTTAAGTGAAATAGAAACGATTAATTCTTTGATGATCGATAAAGTGGTTGATGATATGTCTTTTTTGGACTATTTAGGAAAACAGAAACCAATACATTTAACGCTGTTTCTGAAACTCTTCAGTGAAGATGGCATGCTGATAGACAGGATGTTTTCAAAATCAGAATTTAATACAAAAGTGAAAGATAATGATATTTGCTTAGGGGTAGCATTAGTTATATTTATTCTTATTCAAGGGGTTAAAAGAAAAGATTTGGATCCAATGTATAAAATAGTTCAGCACTTATCGCGCAAGACCGTTACTTCAAAAAAACATGAGATTGAAACAGCAAATAAAATACTTGAAGAAACTGTGGCAACACTTACCAACAGAGTAGATGATCATCGAATACCCTATCTCTATTATATGATCGTAATTCCTTCGGGGATCAAATTATTAAATGATATATTGCAAGGCAACATGGGTATGTCTGAAAAGATGAAGGTATTAACGTGTGATTCGATATGTGAAAATGTGTCATTTTGCACGCAAGGTACTGTTAAAACTTCTGATGCTAATAATGAAAATTATACCCATATTAGTGTGCTTCACCGATTATATGCCACTGAACAGGCTTATCCATTGCTTATGTCGTTATATTTAGCATATATAAACAGGGTGGATAAATTACACTTTGTCGTAACAAATAAATTATGGAGAGAAGAAGCATATGAAGAGATGAAATCGAGTGTGCCCATCTTATTGACTAATTCGATTGCAGATAATGGGAAATATCCTATTGAGTTACTTCGTCGATCTGAAGCGGGATGTGATTTTTTACATTTTATGACAAGTAAACTTGGCATTGACTGGATTGAAAAAGCGATTGAAATTAAAGATGAAGATATGCCGGTATTTATTGAGGAAAATTCAAAAGAATATCGCTTAGCGCAATCGTTTGAGAAAATTTTTTATAGTGGTCCTGCCGCGATATCAGATGAAGAAATGCGTCTGATGTTGGATTGCATGGTAGAAAACGAAAATATTTTTAATGTAAGAATGTATAATGGGGATTTTTTATTTTCCGTAATAATGATAAATGGACTAGATATTGATCCGCGTCTGATTCAGGCTTTAGTGGATGATGAACCACTTATTGATTTAGTTGCGCAGAAGCTTAATTATTTCACGCCGGCTTGCTTAAAGGATGGTGATCAAGTTGACGCGAAATTAATGCGTGTTCTGACGGATCTTGGTACCAATAATGAATGGTCATTTCAACTCTTTCATGCTGTATTGAGAAAATATCCTGATTTATATTTTTCTTATGCCACCTTATTTACTTTAGAGTTTAATGTGATGGAGGAATCAAATGACGTTACGGTGGAATCAAAAAAAGCTTCAAGTAGTAATCTTGCAGATTATTATTTAAGTGAACACTATCCCCTAATCATTATGCGTGAATTATTTGAGAGAGTATTGTCAAAGTCTTCGGCTTTGTCTGACTCTCAACGTGAACATCTGTCTGATAGTTTAATTATGGCGCGCATTGCAGAATTTCTTAACAGTGAGCCGCCAAATGAAACATTGTGTGAGGAAATCATTTTGGGTCAGAATAATCTCATCGATTTGTTTAATTACGAAGTGTATGGTGAAGGTTCTTCAGATAAGAGAAGTTTTTTAAATTTTTTATTGCGAGGTAAATTACGAGATCATTCGAATATGGTATTAGAGATGATTCGTAAAAATATGGAATGTCTTGTTGATCAATTTGAAGAAAATGGATTGTTGCGTTTGGCTAAAAGGAAAAATTCAATAGATATAAATTTATTCGGTGTTCTCTTTTGGTTAAGTTATAATACAAGATCTTTTTTATTGATAGATGATGTGTTTGCTCATGTTGAAAAGAAAAAAGATAACGAACCAGAAGAATATAATAGATTGATGTCGCAGTTAATTGTTCATTTAGGGAAAGCGTATGAAGGTATAACACAACTATATGCATTGATTTCCATATCAGAAGGATGTGTATGGTTAGAAAGATTGATAGAAAAATATAAAAAAGAGACGCTGCCATTTATTCAAAGAACTGTGTTAAATATTTTTCAAAGACAAAATATACATAGTCCAAGGATATCTATTTTACATATGATGTTTGCATTAGAGCATGCTCATCCTTTATTGTTAATGATTTTAGGTGACATTAAAGCAAACGAACAACAAGAGACTGACCCTATTTTTTTTGCGGCGCCTTATTTGTTGTTAAATCAAATGTGTCCTCTTTCTACTTCTGGTCATGATTTGTTTGAGCGTAAAGAAACGACATCATACGTGTCTGTCATTTCCTTAATGCATCAATCGGAGGTAGGCGCAGAAATACTTGCCATTCTTTCGGAAAAAAAAGGATATGAATGGATTCAGGATGCTGTTGAATGGGATAAATATAAAGAGAATTATGAAATAGCACAAAAAATGGAAAAATTATTTTATAGTTATACAAAAAATCCAGAGATGATAGATTTATTTTATGAAATAATAACGAAGGATGAAAAGTTAAATCATTTTTTTGAATTAAAAATGTTTAATGGCAAAAATTTATTTTTGAATATGCAGCTTGTTGGTCAAGGGGCAAAGCTTTATTTTAGTCAGTTTGTTACTTCGCAAAAGAATTTTCTTGATCTTATTGTGAAAAAATTAATTCGATATGATGATGAAGCATTTAATATTTTATATCGATTAATTGTGGCGGATGTTAATCCTGAATCAGAAACATTGGGGCCTGAAATTCTTAATGCTATTTTAAATGATCATCGTAAGATGTTATTTCCTAGTCAATTGTTTGATAGGAAACCAGCTTGTGATAAACCAAGTATGAGAGAATATTTAAGCAGCGCATTAGATAACAAAAGAAAAGGATTATGGATTACGTTGAAATCGAAAATATCAAAATCATTGGATAAAATACCCGCAACTCAAACAACATCAACAAGTCAAATAGCATCAAACAGTGCTTATGCATCGGGACTAACAGTATACTCTCAAACTCGTACTGCTTCATCGAGTCGTGGTGGCGTCAGTCAGAGAGCGAGGAGAGGGAGGAGATAGTTTGCGAAGAAGTGAAGCCTCGTCGTTGCGAGGAGGCTTCACTTCTTCGCAACGATGATGCTATCACATGCCGCTTCAATCGCCGCTTCTAAACTGCTACTCTCGGCTCTCCCCGTACCCGCTAAATCAAGCGCTGTACCATGATCGACAGAAGTGCGTATGAAGGGCAAGCCCAGTGTGACATTCACGGCGCGATCAAATCCTATATATTTAACTATTGGCAAAGCTTGATCATGATACATCGCGAGAATAGCATCAGCTTGCTTGGTTTGCGCTGGTAGAAAGGCAGTGTCAGCAGATAAAGGCCCGATGACATCATGACCTTCTTCACGAAATTTTTTTAATACCGGTGTGATGATATTTATTTCTTCTTTTCCTAGATAACCATTTTCACCTGCATGCGGATTTAAACCACAAACTAAAATGCGCGGATGTGATAAATGAAATTGTTGTTTTAATCCGTTTAATAAAACATTTAATACAGAAGTTAAATGGGGTTGAGTGATGGCAGCAGGAACTTGTGATAAAGGTAAATGTGTTGTCGCTAATGCAACTTTTAAATCATTGACAAGAAATAACATGACGGTTTGTTTGACATCGCAAAAGCGTGCTAAAAATTCTGTGTGTCCTGAAAAAGAAATACCAGCTTCATTGAGGAGCGCTTTGTGCACGGGACCTGTGACTAAGGCGTCTGCTTTTTTTTGTAAGCAAAGTGTTGCTGCTAATTCTAATGATTGCATGACATAGTTTGCATTTGCCATATTTAATGTGCCTGGTATAACAGACTTTGATACTTTTACCGGCATGATGGTCAAGTGTTGAGGTTCATGCATGCGTGGTGAAGCAGGATCATACGTGTGACATTGCAGCGGTAAATGTAATGCTTCTGCGCGTTCAAATAAAACATCAGGATCAGCAATCACAATTAATTCAGCAGCCAATGATTTTTGTGCGATGGCAATCGTGATGTCAGGGCCTATGCCAGCAGGTTCGCCTGGTGTGAGAACAATACGTGGCTGATTTTTCCGTTCGCCCTGAGGAGCGTTCGAAGAACGCGTCTCGAAGGATGAACGATCATGTTTATTCATGATTTAAGCCTGTGTTGCTGCCGAAGAAATTTTAACGAAAGCTTGTGCGCGCAATTTTGATACCCAATTTTTAATGGCATCTCCAAATTTACGTTGAAGTAAAGCATTTTCCGCTTGTTTACGATTAGCTGCTTCATCACTTCCATTGGTGCCTTTCCACATATCTGAATGCATGAATGCGGTAATTTCTTCCGGTGTCACTGAAATATGATTAATCACTTCTTGTTGCTGCAATTTTTGTAATGTGATTTGATCGTGCATTTCATGGCGATAATCTTCAATAGACATGCCTTCTCGTAATAATTGCGTATACAAACCTTCCACGCTCACTTGATTTTGATCGGCGATGCGTTGAATTAAACTATCCAAATCATTTTCTGTGACTTTAATTCCAATTTGACTTGCAATTTGGAGTTGAATTTTTTTATCGATGATTTGATTAAGGACTTGTTGACGCAGCACATCTTGAGAGGGAAGTGAAGCATGTGCTTGCGTCATTTGCATTTTGATTAAAGAGAGATTATGTTTCAATTCAGTTCGCGTGACGACGTCATCATTAACGATGGCGACGATTCGATCAATCGATTGATCGGTTTGTTTTGATTTTTCTGCGTAGCTATTGCTCAGTAAGCTTAAGCTAACAAGTATTAGAAGAAGAATTTTTTTCATTTTAGATCCTGCCCAAATTGCGCGTTATACCCATTAATACTACTTAATGCTTGGCTGGGATTGCCCGTGCCAATATCGCCTAAGCCTTTGAGAGAAATCTGAATATAAAATTCGCTATTGTATTGAGGCTTAGTTGCATTGCTCGTTGTTGTGCCAGTATTATTATCTGCTGTTAATCCTGTAAAAGCCCTGCCGCCAACAAATCGTATCGTCCAACAACATGTGTCGTATTGTAACCCATAGAGCAAATTCTGCAAATGTCTATGGTTCCAATTTTGTGTCCATAATCCGAGCGCACTAAAATTATCGACGACTGGCCAAGCAAAAGAAGCCGTGGTTGCTTTTAAATTGTCACTACCATCAGTGGTGGCAACACCAGCTAAAGGATCAGCACGATCACCACCGCGTGCATAAGTATAACTAAAATTAATAATATGTTGAGGCTGTGGCATGTATTGCAAGCCAACAGTTGAATTGTCTAATTGTTTTGTGATTGGGTTCCAAATGGCATTTCCATCAAGACGCCAATTAGGATTGACATGATACGCTAAAGTGCCTGAAATCGGAGAGAGTCGATAACCTAACTCGGGATTAAGCGGATTGTCTGTACAAGATGAATTATTGCATTGCGTTACTTTGCGATTGGCAAAATACACAATACTTCCTACACCTAAACGTAATTTTTCTAAACCAGATGCTTGATCGATTAATCGTGTTGCCACACCCCAAGCAATTTGATTAGCATCACCAATACGATCCAATCCATTAAAACGATTGTAATTAAATAATTGATCATACGTGAGTGTACTGACAACGGTATCAAAAATAGGAATGCTTGCTTGATTACGATAAGGAATATACGTGTAATAAATTTGTGGTTCTAACGTTTGTTGATAACCATTACCAAACACTGTGATGTCACGATCAAGATATAATCCTAATGTCGTATCAAAAATAGGTAAAACACGTTGTTTACTTTGTGGTGTATGCGTATCGGCTGTTTGTTGAAAATCATATTGTGTCATGGCAAGTTGTAAACGTGGATTGACATAAAAATAAGGCCAATATAGCGGTAAACTAATGCCGGGTTGTACGTGTAACCGATTACCAATAGGCAAACTCGTATTGGTGCCTGGTGTATTTAAAATTTCAAAATGTGTGACTTCATTATTAATAAAATATTCTAATCCAAATTTTTGATCGGGATAATCGCCATTTAAAATTAATTGCGGAAATCTTCTATACACATTGAGGATGGGAGGATCTTGAACAGGATGTAATGTTTGATAAGCTTGTACGCGGCCAGTAAAATCCCAGTGTTCATTTTTATAATAAAGATCGCCTTCTTGTAGTAAATAATTTTGTGAAACTTCATTCAAATTACTGCCGAAATCACGTAAATAATAATCATCGCCCGCATAATTAAAATCAACATGACTGGACCAATTGCGATTGTACCGACTATCATCTTGCCAAGATAAACTTTTCCGTGTTGTGCTATCTCCTCTTAAACGATTGATTTCTGCTTGCGTGATGGTATTTGGAGTATTGGCATATTGTTCTTCTGTTGCGCGTTGAAAATCTGAGAAAGCACGATCTTCAGGTAAAATACTGAAATTGACATCGCCGCGATTCACTGTCGTTAAATAACGAAAATGATCTGATAATTGCATACCGCGTTTAGTTAATAAACCGGGGGTAATGACCATGTCATAATTGGGTGCCATGTTCCAATAAAATGGCGCGAGAAAATAAGGTCCCCATTTATTCGAACCGCCGATAGTCGGCCATAAAAATCCTGATTTACGCTGACCATCAATAGAAAAATTAATATAAGGAAAATAAAAGACGGGCACGTTTTTAACATAAATTTTGGCGTGCGTGGCATAACCTCGCCCTGTATTTTTGTCGAGAACAATATGACTTGCTTTGACATGCCAGGCGGGATTAACAGGCGGACAAGTGGAATAAGTTGAATTAGTGAACTCATAAATTTTAGGTTCATTTTGTTCAAATTCATCGGCTTGTCCCCAAGCGGTGAGTGTTGTGATATGTCTCACATGCAGCATTTCTTCTTTTGGAATATCAGGGCCAACAATTTGATGGCCACTTGCTAGTGCAGTACGATAAAGTAAATTCTCGAGTAATCTTGATTTCGTGGTGAAATGATATCGTCCTTGTGCAGCAACGATGAGTGTATTGGGCTCGCGCAAATGCACATCACCTATCATGTCCATTGCACTTAATTTGCCTGTTTGAGGATCACGATAAAGAAAAGCTTTTCTGGTGGTGATTTGCTGACCTGCGCGTGTGACCGTCACTTTTCCTTGCAGGATAGAAGTTGCGCGTTGTGATAATAAACCATATTCACCCGTCACTGCGACTGTATCATCTGATTCTACTTTTAACGGATAAACAAAGGGTTGCTCGACATAATAACCGCCGCACATATTATCTGTGCTAGGCACCCAGCCTAATTCATCTGCAATTTGAGCTGGGGTGAGAGGTTGTAAGGGTTGCGATGGTTCTAATAGTTCTGTGGTTTCTGCAAACGTGAGAAGCGGAACTAAGCAAGTCATTACACTTGTTAAAAAAATGATGAAGTATATTCTGATGTATTTTTTAGCGGACATACGTGACTTTATCTCACATTCATGGGAACCTTGAAATCGCAAGTGTAACGAAAAGGGTTTGATAATGGAATCGATGCCGGCAAGAAATCTTTCATTACGTACAAACGAGCTTGAAGTTTGGTTGTCTGCTTGCGGATTTAACTCTTTTACCTTACAACCACTCGCGGGTGATGCAAGTTTCAGACGATATTTTCGTGTCACTGCACAACAAAAATCTTTTATTGTGATGGATGTGCCATCTGGCGAAGATTGTCGTCCTTTTATTGCTATTGCAAATGCATTGCGACAATTACAATTACAAACGCCTGTTATTTTGGAAGCAAATCTCACACAAGGATTTTTATTGTTAACTGATTTTGGTGATACAACTTATTTACGCGGATTAAATAAAGATAATGCCAATTCACTTTATCAATTAGCACTTAATAAATTGACTATTTTGCAAACGTGTCAGCAAGTAGAGGGTTATGCCATTCCACCATTTACGCGCGAATGGATGTGGCAAGAATGGCGCTGGCATCAAGAATGGTTTTTAGATAAATTATTAGGATTACCACCGATATCAGACAACCTAGAAAAAGAGTATGCATTGATTGTTGAATCTGCTGCAACGCAACCGCAAGTTTTTATGCATAGAGATTTTCATTCTGCTAATTTGATGATACTGCCTCATGATGTGGGTATTTTAGATTTTCAAGATGCGTTTATTGGACCTATTACGTATGATCTCGCTTCTTTGTTGAGAGATTGTTATATTGATTGGCCGCAAGAAAATATTAAACAATGGTTATCTGATTATTGGCAGATGATGCAAAAAAATTATGATGTTGTGGAATATCAAGAATTTATAAAATGGTTTGATTGGATGTGTGTTCAGCGTCATTTAAAAGCATTATTAACTTTTGCAAGAAAAAAAATGCGTGATCAACAATCGCATTATTTGCAATATATTCCTCGGACTTTGTCTTATATTGTAGAAGTGACGAAACAATATCCTGAGTTATCGGCGATACATGATTATTATCTAGGGATATTTAATTTATGCGAGCAATGATTTTAGCGGCGGGCCGCGGTGAGCGCATGAAAGCATTAACACAGCATACGCCTAAATCATTGTTACGCGTTCAGGGATCTTATTTGATTGAGTTTGCAATTGATGCATTAAAACGCGCAGGCATTTTAGATATTGTTATTAATATTTCTTATTTGGGTGAACAAATTAAACAAGTATTGGGTGATGGAAAACAATATGGTGTTTCAATTATTTATTCAGAAGAAGTTGAGCGTTTAGAAACAGGTGGTGGTATTTTAAAAGCATTACCTTTGTTGGGAGAAAAACCGTTTGTCGTGATGAGTAGTGATATCATCACAGATTATCCGCTTCATCAATTACCGAAACAATTAGCAGGGTTAGGACATTTGGTGATGGTTGATAATCCTCTGTTTCATCCAAAAGGTGATTTTGGATTGTATGAAGGTTACCTTACTTTAGATCATCAACCCGCATTGACTTACGCAAATATTGCCGTTTTACATCCGCATTTATTCGCAGGTTGTGCATCGCGATATTTTCGTCTTGTCGAATTACTGGTTCCAGCCATAAAAAAACGACAATTGACAGGCGAATATTATCAAGGCAAATGGCACAACATTGGCGAACCCGCAGATCTCACATGACGTTGTTGGGCTTCGACATTGTTGGGCTTCGACATTGTTGGGCTTCGCTATGCTCAGCCCAACCTACACATTGACATATCGTAGGTTGGGCTGAGCTACACATTGACATATCGTAGGTTGGGCTGAGCGCAGCGAAGCCCAACAATGTCGAAGCCCAACAATGTCGAAGCCCAACAACGTCAAAGCCCAACAACCAAAATAAAATTAATTGAAGGAAAAACAATATGACGTTGGCAATTATTTACAGCCGTGCTTCGTCTGGCATTGAAGCACCGCTTGTGACAGTAGAAGTACATTTATCTTATGGCATGGCAGGATTCAATATTGTTGGATTACCAGAAGCTGCGGTAAAAGAAAGTCGTGATCGTGTGCGTAGTGCTCTCATGAATTCACATTTCGACTTTCCTATCAGACGCATTACCGTTAATTTAGCGCCAGCTGATTTACCAAAAGAAGGCGGCAGATTTGATTTGCCAATTGCACTCGGTATTTTGGCCGCCTCTGATCAATTACCACAACATGAATTAAGTGAATATGAATTTGTTGGTGAGTTAGCCTTGTCTGGTGAATTACGTCCTATTAAGGGTGTGTTGCCTGTTGCTTTAGCCGCTGCTCGATCACATCGTCAATTGATTATTCCTCATCACAATGCAGATGAAGCCGTTTTAGTTAAGCAAAGTATTATTTTGCCCTCGAAACATTTATTAGAAGTTTGTGCACATCTGAGAAAAGAAAAAATATTATTACCGCATATTGTATCAGAACATCATACATCATCTTCTCCATTTGATTTGTCAGATGTGAAAGGACAACAACAAGGTAAACGTGCATTAGAAATTGCAGCGGCGGGACGACATAGTCTTTTATTTATTGGGCCACCTGGCACAGGAAAAACCATGTTGGCGAGTCGATTGTCTGGCATATTGCCGCCTATTAATGAAGATCAAGCATTAGAATCTGCTGCGATTGCGTCAGTGAGTAGTGTAGGTTTTCATGCTTCGCAATGGAGCGTGCTTCCTTTTCGTTCGCCGCATCATAGTAGTTCAAGTGCCGCATTAGTGGGTGGTGGACGTCCGCCGCGTCCTGGCGAAATATCGTTATCACATCACGGTGTTTTATTTTTAGATGAATTGCCTGAATTTAATCGTCATGTGCTTGAGTGTTTGCGTGAACCGCTAGAATCAGGATGTATTACTATTTCGCGCGCAGCTTATCAAACCAGTTTTCCCGCGCAATTTCAATTCATTGCTGCAATGAATCCTTGTCCCTGTGGTTATGCAGGTAGTACAGTGTCGCCTTGCCGTTGTTCAGCTGATCAAATTAAACGATATTTGGGAAGATTATCTGGCCCCTTGTTGGATCGAATCGATATGCAGGTTGAAGTTGCTCATTTACCGCCAGCAGTATTGGCTGAAATTAAAGAGAATACACGAGAGTGTAGTAAACAAGTGCGTGAACGTGTGGTCAAGGCGCGTGATGTTCAGCTAGTGAGGCAAAATAAATGCAATGCAGCATTGACAGTACCAGAACTAGATCGTTATGGTTGTCTTGATGAATGTGCGCAATCTTTATTGAATCAAGTCATTGTTAAATTTAATTTATCAGCCAGGCTTTATCATCGTCTTATTAAAGTGGCAAGGACTATCGCAGATTTGGAGGAAAGTCTTATAATAAAGGAATGGCATATCAGTGAAGCGTTTGGCTATCGTTATCTGGATAAGGTTAAGTTGTTGTTTAATTAGAGAATCATAAAAATGAGGAGGATGTCATGGCTCTTACTTTCTACCCCAGTGTCGATGATACATTTAGTCGAGGGACGCTAATAGAGCGAATGGAATTATTGTTGGATGGCGCTGAGCGTTATAAGGCTGCTGTGCTTGAGGAAAAGCGCGAACTCTCGCCAGAAGAAAAAAGTAAAACAGCCGCTGTTCCCAGAGATTTAATTATTGCTTATAACTGGGAAGAGATCGCACTTGTTTTACGAGAACTTCGTGAATTACCTGAAGCAAATAAGACAGACAAATTAAAGAAGAGTGAATTGCTCACTAAGCTTGCTGAAGTTTACGAAGTGTTGCGTGGTGCTAAATTATCAAAACTTGAAGCTGTGAGACTTGCACTGATCAGTGAAGCAAATCATTTGCGAGGTGATTCGCAAGTAGCATAGTGACGTTTGTCATCCTGAGCGTAGCGAAGGATCATTAACAAATTTCATCGTGCTATTTTTATTGATCCTTCGCTACGCTCAGGATGACAACCTTTCGATTTGCGGGCTTCAGGATGACAAGCATTTTTTAGCATGGTTATAACCTTCATAGCACGTAAGTAATTGACATACACATCCTTATCAAGCAAAATTCACCCTCGATTTTCAGGAGGGGTTCCCGAGCGGCCAAAGGGATCAGACTGTAAATCTGACGGCTATCGCCTTCGAAGGTTCGAATCCTTCCCCCTCCATTAAAAAGATTGATCGTCGCAAGAAATTATTTGCTGTTAATGAATTAAATTTTAAGCGCGGGCGTAGTTCAATGGTAGAACTTCAGCCTTCCAAGCTGATAGCGTGGGTTCGATTCCCATCGCCCGCTCAAGGCCCACATAGCTCAGTCGGTAGAGCACTTCCTTGGTAAGGAAGAGGTGACCGGTTCGATTCCGGTTGTGGGCTCAACTGGTTAATGGGCAAAGTTTAACGTTAATATGTCACTTTACTTTGAGAGGAGCGTATCCGATGAGCAAAGCAGTATTTGAGCGGACGAAGCCGCATGTGAATGTAGGAACGATAGGTCACGTAGATCATGGTAAGACGACGTTAACAGCGGCGTTGACGAGCATATTAGCGAAGAAATATGGCGGAGAAGCGAGAGCTTACGATCAAATTGATAATGCGCCCGAAGAAAAGGCCCGTGGCATTACGATTGCGACATCGCACGTGGAATATCAATCAGAGAAGAGACATTATGCGCACGTAGATTGCCCTGGCCACGCAGATTATGTGAAGAACATGATCACGGGTGCAGCGCAAATGGATGGAGCGATATTAGTGGTATCTGCAGCAGACGGTCCGATGCCGCAGACGCGAGAACATATTTTGTTGGCGAGACAAGTTGGCGTGCCTTATATTGTGGTGTATTTGAATAAAGCGGACATGGTGGATGATAAAGAATTATTAGAATTAGTTGAAATGGAAGTAAGAGATTTGCTTACGCAATATCAATTTCCGGGTGATAAGACGCCGGTGATTATTGGAAGCGCATTGAAGGCGTTGGAAGGGGACCAAAGTGAAATTGGAGAGCCATCGATATTTAAATTAGTAACGACGATGGATGAATATATACCGATCCCAGAGAGACCGATTGATCAACCATTTTTATTGCCGATTGAAGATGTATTTTCGATATCAGGCCGAGGGACGGTGGTGACGGGTCGAATAGAGAGAGGGATAGTGAAGGTAGGGGAAGAATTAGAAATTGTAGGATTAAAGCCGACGTTGAAGACGATTTGCACAGGTGTAGAGATGTTTCGCAAGTTATTGGATGAAGGTCGAGCGGGAGATAACGTAGGCGTATTGTTAAGAGGAACGAAGCGAGAAGAAGTAGAACGTGGACAAGTACTAGCAAAGCCAGGTAGTATAACGCCCCACACGAAGTTTGAGTCAGAAGTATACGTTTTGTCGAAAGAAGAGGGAGGAAGGCATACACCGTTTTTTAAAGGTTATAGGCCTCAGTTTTATTTCAGGACGACGGATGTGACGGGAGAAGTACAGTTACCGGAAGGAGTAGAGATGGTGATGCCAGGAGATAACATCAAGATGGTAGTGACCTTGATAGCGCCGGTAGCGATGGAAGAAGGTGTGCGATTTGCTATTCGCGAAGGTGGCCGTACGGTCGGTGCTGGTGTCGTTGCTAAAGTGATACAATAGTCATATAAATCATATGATTAAGGAAATTTAGGCCAGTAGCTCAATTGGCAGAGCGGCGGTCTCCAAAACCGCAGGTTGGGGGTTCGAGACCCTCCTGGCCTGAGATAATAATGCGGGATGATGCAGCGTGAAATCAAAATCAAATATAGTGGTATTAAAAACAGAGAATCAGCAAGCATTTCAGCTTGATTGGCTAAAGTGGGTCATTGTTTCAATTTTATTACTTGCCGGTATTGTCGGTAATTATTACTATAGCGGGATTTCTGTGCCAATACGCTTAGCGGTATGGCTAGTCTTGTTATTAGCGGCAGGTTTTGTGGGCACTAAAACGCTGAAGGGTAGATGGGTTGTTGATTTTTTTCGTGATTCTCGCATGGAATTGCGAAAAGTTGTATGGCCGACTCGAGAAGAAACGATGCAAACTACCTTGGTTGTTGCTGCAATGGTGATCATTCTCGCCATTTTATTGTGGGGAATGGATAGCGTTTTGGTGTGGGCAATTGGCTGGTTAACGGGTCAGCGAAGCTAGGTTTCACCGTTCATAGAGGATAAACAATTATGACAGCAGATCAGACAATACCAAAAAAACGCTGGTATGTTGTGCACGCTTATTCTGGATTTGAAAAATATGTCATGCAAGTTTTGGCTGAGCGCATTCGTTTAAACGGCTTAGAAGATAAATTTGGCGAAATTCTTGTACCAACGGAAGAAGTGGTTGAATTGCGTGGCGGTCAAAAACGAAAAAGTGAGCGCAAATTTTTTCCGGGATATGTGTTAGTTGAAATGGTGATGGATGAGCAAACATGGCATTTAGTGCGCTCTATTCCTAAAGTATTGGGATTCATTGGCGGAACAAGTGATAAGCCCGCGCCTATTACGCCAAAAGAAGCGGAAGTGATTTTACAGCGAATGCAAGATAGCAGTGAAAAACCGAAACCAAAAGTATTGTTTGAAGTGGGTGAAGTGGTTCGTGTCATTGATGGCCCGTTTGCTGATTTTAACGGCGTCGTAGAAGAAGTGAATTATGAAAAGAACCGTATGCGTGTTGCTGTTATGATTTTTGGTCGTTCAACACCAGTCGATCTACAATTCGATCAAGTTGAGAAAGGTTAAGGCGTTTATTTTTAATATTAAGGGGAGCCGAGATTTTCCCTGTGCTGATTAATTGAATTTTTATTATGCACGGGTTGGCGCTTGTACCCGCAAAAGAGGTGAGAGATGGCAGCTTCACGAAAAAAGAAAGTGAAAGCAATAATTAAATTGCAAATTACAGGTGGTGCCGCGAATCCAAGTCCGCCCGTTGGTCCGGCACTGGGCCAGCAAGGTGTCAATATCATGGAGTTTTGTAAGGCATTTAATGCGCAAACACAGACACCAGATAAGCAAGGCAAACCATTGCCTGTTGTGATTACCGTGTATGAAGATAAAAGTTTCACTTTTATTACTCGAACACCGCCAGCAACTTATTTGATTAAAGAAGCAATTAAATTGCAAAAAGGCAGTAGTACACCAGGTGCTACCAAAGTTGGAAAAATTACACGTAAACAATTAGAAGAAATTGCGAAAATCAAACATCCTGATTTGACAGCTGCCAGTTTAGATGCCGCTGTGCGAACCATTGCTGGCAGTGCACGCAGCATGGGTATAGATGTGGAGGGCGTATAACATGGCTGCATTATCAAAACGAATTAAAACAATTCGTAGTTTAATCGTTCCAGGCAAAATATATTCTTTTGATGAAGCTTATGAGCTGATCACAAAAATGCCGAAAGTGAAATTTCGTGAAAGTGTTGACCTCGCGATTAACTTGGGTATTGATACGCGCAAATCTGATCAAGCCGTGCGTAGTGCAGTTTTATTACCCAAAGGGACAGGTCGTAGCGTGCGCATTGCTGTGATGACAACACCGGCCCATGCTGATGTTGCAACAAAAGCGGGCGCAGATATTGTTGGATTAGAAGATTTAGCTGAGCAAATTAAAGCAGGTAAGATCGCGTTTGACGTTTTGCTTGCTACACCTGATGCGATGAGACAAGTAGGTCAATTAGGACAAATTTTAGGCCCTCGCGGCTTAATGCCCAATCCAAAAGATGGAACGGTCACACCAGATATTGCTAATGCTGTAAAAAACGCTAAAATGGGCCAAGTTCGTATTCGTGCAGATAAAGCGGGTGTGGTTCACTGCACCATTGGTAAGGCAGATTTTAATCAACAAGACCTCAGAGAAAATCTGGAGGCTGTTTTATTTGCGCTTAAAAAAGCTAAACCAAATACTTCTAAAGGTATTTATTTTAAGAAGATTACATTATCTACGACAATGGGCGCTGGATTGTCTCTAGATGTATCAAGTCTTAATGTGTAAAGAAATAAACGTGACTCTCAATATTTTTAATGGGGCTGGGCCCGTTAAAAAATTGAGAATCACATGAAATAAATAGAATTTGACATGGCTTTGTAAAACTCAATGCCAGTCAGAGACCGTAGGTGTTAGTTTGTGACTAACTTAATCGATTAACCTACGCAGACGTTGGAGGGTTAAAAAGTGGTACTGAAATTGGAAGACAAGAAAACCATTGTGAATGAAGTTGCCGAAGTTGCGCGACAAGCAGTATCTCTCATTGCCGCTGAATATAGTGGGTTAACTGTTTCAGAGTTAACAAACTTCAGGAAATCAGCGCGTCATGCAAATGTTTATGTGCGAGTTGTACGAAATACTCTTGCACGTAAAGCATTAGAAGGTACGCGGTTTGCTTGTATGCAAGATGAATTAGTTGGGCCATTGCTCTTGGCGTTTTCGAAAGAAGAACCAAGTGCTGCTGCACGCATTATTAAAGATTTTGTCAAAGTAAATGAGAAATTGAAGGTAAAAGCATTGGCGTTAGAAAACCAATTATTACCTGTCAAAGACTTGGAGAGATTGGCAAGCTTACCAACGCGTGATGAAGCTGTAGCTCAATTAATGGCTGTGATGAAAGCGCCAGTCACTAAACTGGTGCGCACATTGGCTGCGCCTCATGCAAAATTGGTTAGAACACTTGCAGCGATTCGTGATGCAAAACAAGCAGCGGTCGCCGCGTAAAACCTTTTTACAAAAATTTTTAGTTTGGAGTACTTAGAAATGGCAGTGAGTAAAGAAGAAATTTTAGATGCAATATCAAACATGAGCGTGATAGACGTTGTTGAATTAATTAAATCAATGGAAGATAAGTTTGGTGTTTCAGCTGCGGCTGTCGCTGTTGCTGCGCCTGCTGCAGGTGGTGGTGCTGCTGCGGTTGAAGAAAAAACTGAATTCAACGTTATTTTAGCTAAAGTTGGCGACAACAAAATTAATGTCATCAAAGTGGTACGTGAAATAACAGGTTTAGGTCTCAAAGAAGCAAAAGATCTTGTCGAAGGCGCGCCGAAACCAGTTAAAGAAGGTATTCCTAAAGCTCAAGCGGAAGAACTCAAGAAGAAATTGGAAGATGCTGGCGCAACAGTCGAGATCAAATAATCTTTTCTGTTATGTTGTTGAGTATTGCTGTAAGTTAGCTGGTTAATGTTGTGTTCCTGTTTTGGCTTTGATCATGCTGGAACGTGTAGGCGTCAACTGAAGTGTTGTTGTTGAAGAAATTAGTTCCGCGCAATGTCGGAAGTAATTTCTTCAACAACAACACTTCAGTTGACGCCTACTAAGTATCCAAGCCAATCGGGAATGACAGCATTAAGCCTTGTTTTATAGTGTCAAACTTTTATTTCATAAAGTTCTCTTCATGCAGACGCAGAGGTAGCACACATGAGTTCAACCTACTCATACACTGAGAAAAAACGAATTCGTAAAGACTTCGGGAAATTATTAAGTGCGATTGATGTTCCATCTTTGTTGGCGATTCAAAAAGATTCATATCGTCGATTTTTAGAGGCGGATGGCTCAACAGAGAAATTAGGAAGTAGTGGTTTACATGGCGTGTTTTCTTCTGTTTTTCCTATTACCAGTTTGTCAGGTTACTCAGCATTAGAATACGTGTCTTATCGTCTCGGTGAACCTCTTTTTGATGAAAAAGAATGTAAAATGCGTGGCATGACTTATGCCGCGCCGTTACGTGTCAAACTTCGTTTAGTCCATTATGATCGTGAAGCAGAAGCTGGTGTTAATAAAGTAATTAAAGATGTCAAAGAACAAGAAGTGTATATGGGTGAAGTTCCGTTGATGACGGAGCATGGTACTTTTGTTATTAATGGTACTGAACGTGTTGTCGTATCACAGTTGCATCGTTCGCCAGGTGTTTTCTTTGAGCATGACAAAGGTAAAACGCATTCTTCCGGTAAATTATTATTTTCTGCTCGTATTATTCCTTATCGCGGTTCTTGGCTTGATTTTGAATATGATCCTAAAGATTGTATTCATGCGCGTATTGATCGTCGTCGTAAATTACCGACAACAATTTTGTTACGCGCACTTGGAATGTCAGTAGAAGAAATATTATCACTCTTCTTTGAAAATAATGTATTTGAAGTCCATGCTAATACACTTACCTTACGCTTAGTGTCTGAACGTTTGCGTGGTGAAATTGCTTCATTTGAAGTGAAAAAATCTGGCAAAGTTATTATTGAAAAAGGCCGTCGTATTACAGCGCGTCATATTGCACTGCTTGAAAAAGCTGACATTAAGCACTTAGAAGTGCCTACTGATTATGTGTTAGGAAAAATATTAGCGAAGAATGTCATCAATCCTGAAACGGGTGAAGTGATTGCTAATGCAAACGATATTATCACAGGTGACGTGCTTAAATTATTACTCAGTTCTGGCATTAAGAAATTTGAAACACTTTATATCAACGATATTGATCGTGGTCCTTATATTTCAGACACCTTACGTATCGATTCTACTACCAATGCACAAGAAGCATTAGTCGAAATTTATCGCATGATGCGACCAGGCGAACCACCAACTAAAGAAGCGGCAGAAAGTTTATTCAGAAATCTTTTCTTTACACCAGAACGATATGATTTATCTGATGTAGGTCGAATGAAATTAAATCGACGTGTTGGCAGACAAGAAATTTTAGGCCCTGGCGTATTGTCTAAAGACGATATTATTGATGTCTTAAAAACGTTGATTAAAATTCGTAATGGCGGAGACACCGTTGATGATATTGATCATTTGGGTAATCGACGTGTTCGTTGTGTTGGTGAAATGACAGAAAATCAATTTCGTATCGGATTAGTTCGTGTTGAACGTGCGGTGAAAGAACGTCTGAGTTTACCTGATATTGAAGCGATTATGCCGCAAGATATTATCAACGCTAAACCTATTTCTGCTGCCATTAAAGAATTTTTTGGTTCTAGTCAATTGTCGCAATTCATGGATCAAAATAATCCTTTATCTGAAATTACACATAAACGTCGTGTTTCAGCTTTAGGCCCTGGCGGTTTATCACGGGAACGTGCTGGTTTTGAAGTGCGCGACGTACATCCTACCCATTATGGTCGTGTATGTCCTATTGAAACACCTGAAGGCCCGAATATTGGTTTAATTAATTCATTAGCGGTGTATGCGCGAACGAATCAATATGGATTTCTCGAAACACCTTATCGCAAAGTAGTTAATGGCAAAGTGACAGATGAAGTTGTTTATCTTTCTGCGATTGAAGAAGGTGATTATGTCATTGCGCAGGCAAATGCAACGGTTGACGAAAAGCGTCGATTAACTGACACCTTGGTTCCGGTTCGACATAAAAATGAATTTACCTTTTCAACATCAGATCGTGTGGAATTCATGGATGTCTCACCTAAACAAATTGTTTCTGTTGCTGCTGCATTAATTCCATTTTTAGAACATGACGATGCTAACCGTGCGTTGATGGGATCAAACATGCAACGTCAAGCTGTGCCAACCTTAAAAACAGAAAAACCATTGGTAGGTACGGGTATAGAACATTTAGTAGCGAAAGATTCTGGTGTAACCGTTGTCGCAAGACGTGGTGGTGTCGTGGATTATGTTGATGCATCGCGTATTGTGGTGCGCGCCAATGAAGAAGAAACAGAAGGTGGTACGACTGGGGTTGATATTTATGGCTTAACAAAATATACCCGGACAAACCAAGACACTTGTATCAACCAACGTCCACTCGTTCAAAAAGGCGATGTGATAGAAAAAACAGATGTCCTCGCTGATGGTCAATCAACTGATACAGGTGAATTAGCTTTAGGTCAGAATTTATTAGTCGCATTCATGCCATGGAATGGATATAACTTTGAAGATTCTATTTTAATTTCTGAACGGGTTGTGCAAGAAGATCGTTTCACCAGTATTCATATTGAAGAACTGACTTGTGTTGCGCGCGATACTAAATTAGGTCCAGAAGAAATTACCGCTGATATTCCTAATGTCAGTGAAAGTGCACTATCAAAATTAGATGAATGCGGCATTGTTTATATTGGTGCTGAAGTTGAATCTGGTGATATTTTAGTGGGTAAAGTGACACCTAAAGGTGAAACACAATTAACACCAGAAGAAAAATTACTGCGCGCCATCTTTGGTGAAAAAGCATCTGATGTAAAAGATACTTCGTTACGTGTTCCAACAGGTATGGAAGGAACAGTGATCGATGTGCATGTGTTTACGCGTGAAGGTGTGAAAAAAGATACGCGTGTGTTGGAAATTGAAAAAAATGAATTAGCTAAAGTAAGACAAGATTTAAGCGATGAAATGCGTATTAAAGAAGATGATGTTTTCGTGCGTGTAGAAAAATTATTACTTAATCGCGTTGCTGAAGGTGGTCCAAATAAATTAAAGAAAGGTTCCAAAGTCACTAAATCCTATTTGACTGAGATTACACGTGAAAAATGGTTTGAAATTAATTTAAAAGATGCGGCTGCTAGTAAGCAATTAGAGGCAGCTTCAAAACAATTAAAGAAAATTAGATTGGATTTTGAAAAAGCATATGAAGCAAAACGTTTGAAGATCACGCAAAGTGATGATCTTGCGCCAGGTGTTTTGAAGATTGTTAAAGTTTATTTGGCTGTGAAGCGACGTGTACAGCCTGGCGATAAGATGGCAGGTCGTCACGGAAATAAAGGTGTGATTTCTATGATTGTTCCTATTGAAGACATGCCTTATCTTGCTGATGGAACACCAGTTGATATTGTTTTAAATCCATTGGGCGTACCTTCTCGTATGAATATCGGACAAGTATTGGAAACACACTTAGGTTGGGCATCCAAAGAATTGGGACGTAAAGTAGGTCAAATGATTGATGCACATCAATCATCTAAACATGTTCGTCAATTTCTTAATTCTATTTATGGCGTGGGTAAACACAAAGAAAGTCTTAGTAGTTTGAATGAGACTGAATTGATGACATTAGCTAATAATTTGCGTGATGGTGTACCTTTTGCAACGCCGGTGTTTGATGGTGCAAATGAAGAAGAAATCAAAACCATGTTGCGATTAGCTGATTTACCAGAAGATGGTCAAGCTGTTTTGCATGATGGACGTACAGGTGTTGCGTTTGATCGGCCTGTGACGGTGGGATACATGTACATCATGAAGCTTAACCATTTAGTCGATGATAAGATGCATGCACGTTCGACAGGTTCTTATAGCTTGGTGACGCAACAACCGCTCGGTGGTAAAGCGCAATTTGGTGGTCAGCGTTTTGGTGAAATGGAAGTGTGGGCACTTGAAGCTTATGGCGCTGCTTATACCTTGCAAGAAATGCTGACAGTGAAGTCAGATGACGTATCAGGTCGTACAAAAATGTATAAAAACATTGTTGATAGTGAGCACTACATGGAATCCACCATGCCAGAAGCTTTTAATGTATTGATCAAAGAAATTCGTTCATTGGCAATTAATATTGAATTTGAATAAACAGGGGGGTTTATCTTGAGAGATTTACTAAGTCTGGTTAAACAACCAAGTCAACCACAAGAGTTTGACCTCATTCGTATTGGTCTTGCTTCTCCTGAGATGATTAGTTCATGGTCGTTTGGTGAAATAAAAAAACCTGAAACGATTAATTATCGCACTTTCAAGCCAGAAAGAGACGGACTTTTTTGTGCGAAAATTTTTGGTCCGATTAAAGATTACGAATGTTTGTGTGGTAAATACAAACGATTAAAGCATCGTGGTGTTGTTTGCGAAAAATGTGGTGTAGAAGTCACGTTATCTCGTGTACGTCGCGAACGTATGGGTCATATCGAATTAGCCTGTCCTGTTGCACATATCTGGTTTTTACGTTCATTACCATCACGTATTGGTTTGATGTTAGATATGACATTGCGTGATCTTGAACGCGTGCTTTATTTTGAAGCGTATGTTGTTATTGATCCTGGTATGACGCAGCTTGAAAAAGGTCAATTGCTTTCTGAAGAAGCTTATTATGATGCCATTGAAGAACATGGCGATGAATTTGAAGCGCGCATGGGTGCGGATGCGATTCAAGAATTATTACGCGGTATTAATCTTGAAATTGAAGTGCCTCGCATACATGATGAATTGTTAAGAACAACATCAGATGCGAAACATAAAAAATTATCTAAACGATTGAAGTTGATGGAAGCGTTTTTATCTTCCGGCAACAAACCTGAATGGATGATTTTAACAGTATTGCCTGTATTACCACCTGATTTGCGTCCTTTAGTTCCACTTGATGGCGGACGTTTTGCGACTTCTGATCTCAATGATTTATATCGTCGTGTGATTAATAGAAATAATCGTTTGAAACGTTTACTCGATCTCAATGCGCCCGATATTATTGTGCGAAATGAAAAACGCATGTTGCAAGAATCAGTGGATGCCTTGTTGGATAATGGTAGACGTGGACGTGCAATTACGGGTTCAAATAAACGACCGCTGAAATCATTGGCTGATATGATCAAGGGTAAACAAGGTCGTTTCCGTCAAAACTTATTAGGAAAACGCGTCGATTATTCAGGTCGTTCTGTGATTGTGGTCGGCCCAACATTACGCTTGCATCAATGCGGATTACCGAAAAAAATGGCATTAGAATTATTCAAACCATTTATTTACAGTCGTTTGCAATTGTTGGATTTAGCTTCGACCATTAAAGCAGCAAAGAAAATGGTGGAGCATGAAGAGCCAGCTGTGTGGGATGTCTTAGAAGAAGTGATTCGCGAACATCCTGTTATGTTAAATCGCGCACCTACTTTGCATCGTTTAGGTATTCAAGCATTTGAACCTTTATTAGTTGAAGGAAAAGCGATTCAATTACATCCTTTAGTTTGTACAGCTTATAATGCTGACTTCGATGGTGACCAAATGGCAGTTCACGTTCCTTTGTCATTAGAATCACAATTAGAAGCGCGTTCGTTGATGATGTCGACGAATAACGTGTTATCTCCTGCGAATGGCGAACCTATCATTGTGCCAACCAAAGATGTTGTGTTAGGTCTTTATTATTTAACACGTACGCGTGTGAACGCACGTGGTGAAGGAATGGCGTTTGCTGATGTGGAAGAAGTCCATCGTGCTTATGAAAGTGGTGCTGTCGAGCTTCATGCAAAAGTTCGTGCGCGTATTAAAGAATATCCCATGGATGAAAAAACGAAAGAATTCAAAGAACGTATTCGTTTTGTCGAGACAACAGTGGGTCGTGCGATTTTATCTGAATTATTGCCAAAAGGTTTGTCATTTGACTTAGTCAATTGCACGATGAACAAACAAACTATTTCAAGTTTGATTGATGCTTCTTATCGACAAGTTGGTTTGAAAGCGACGGTTATTTTTGCAGATCATTTAATGTATACCGGTTTTCATTACGCAACAATTTCAGGTTTATCCATTGGTGTAAATGACTTAGTTGTTCCTAAGAAAAAATCTGGCATTATCGATCAAGCAGAAGAAGAAGTTAAAAAGATTCAAGCACAATTTGCTTCTGGTTTGGTGACGCAAGGTGAGCGTTACAATAAAGTTGTTGATATTTGGTCGCGTACGAATGATCTTGTTGCGCAAGCGATGATGGAAGAACTTTCTAGCGAACAAGTCAAAGATAAAGAAGGTCAGAAAGTCAAACAAGAATCATTCAATTCAATTTATATGATGGCAGATTCTGGTGCGCGAGGTTCGGCGGCGCAGATTCGCCAATTAGCGGGTATGCGTGGTTTGATGACGAAGCCGGACGGAACGATTATTGAAACACCTATTACAGCAAATTTCCGTGAAGGTTTGAACGTGTTGCAATACTTTATTTCTACACACGGTGCGCGTAAAGGTCTTGCTGATACGGCATTAAAGACAGCAAACTCTGGTTATCTCACACGTCGTTTAGTCGATGTGGCACAAGATATCGTGATTACAGAAGAAGATTGCGGTACAGCACAGGGTATTTTACTTACGCCACTTATTGAAGGTGGTGATGTCGTTGAGCCATTACATGAACGTGTATTGGGTCGTGTGACAGTCAATGATATTGATGATCCTAAGTCTAACGAAGTGATTATTCCACAAGGTACTTTGTTGGATGAAAAATGGATTAAGAAATTAGAAGACGTCACGATTGATCAAGTCTATGTGCGTACGGCGATTGCTTGTGAATCACGTTTTGGTATTTGTGCAGCTTGTTATGGCCGTGATTTAGCTCGCGGACATCGCGTCAATATTGGTGAAGCAGTCGGTGTGATTGCAGCACAATCTATCGGTGAACCTGGTACTCAGCTTACGATGAGAACTTTCCACATTGGTGGTGCGGCATCAAGAACAACTGCCGTCAATAATGTGCAAGTAAAGTTTCCTGGTCGTGTTAAATTGCATAACGTTAAATTAATTGAACGTGAATCTGGGAAATTTATTGCAGCATCACGTTCTGGTACCTTGGCTGTGCAAGATGATCATGGTCGTGAACGCGAACGCTATAAAATTCCTTATGGCGCAGAATTGTCTGCCAAAGATGGATCATCTGTTGAAGCAGGTCAAATTGTCGCAAATTGGGATCCGCATAGTCATCCCGTTATTACTGAAGTGGCAGGTCAACTCAAATTTGTTGATTTGATTGAAGGGATCACCATGCATCGTCAAACAGATGAATTAACAGGCTTGACGAGTATTGTTGTGACAGATCAAAAACAACGTGGCGCTAGTGGTAAAGAGTTAAAGCCCATGATTAAAGTGGTTGATGAACAAGGGGAAGATATTTTCTTGGGCGGAACCAACTTAGTCGCACAATATTTCTTACCAACGGATGCGATTGTTAATTTCGAAGACGGTGCCAAAGTGAAGAAGGGAGATGTGCTGGCACGTATTCCGCAAGAAACATCAAAGACGCGTGATATCACAGGTGGTTTACCTCGTGTGGCAGATTTGTTTGAAGCGCGTCGTCCAAAAGATTCAGCCATTTTAGCTGAAATTTCTGGTGTGATAAGTTTTGGTAAAGAAACAAAAGGGAAACGCCGGCTCATGATTACGTCTTCTAGTGGAGATGTGCATGAAGAATTAATTCCTAAATGGCGTCATATTAACGTGTTCGAAGGTGAGCACGTTGAACGAGGTGAAGTATTAGTGGAAGGTGCATTGAATCCACATGATGTGTTACGTCTCTTGGGCGTATATGCGTTGACTAATTATCTCGTAAATGAAATTCAAGATGTTTATCGTTTGCAAGGCGTGAGAATTAATGATAAACACATTGAAGTCATTATTAGACAAATGCTTCGCAAAATAATTGTAGCAGATCCAGGCGATACGAGTTTCATTAAAGGTGAGCAAGTGGAAGCAAGTGTGTCACGTGAAGAAAATCGTCGCTTAGTCAAAGAAAAGAAAGTGCCTGCACGTGTGGAACCTGTTTTGTTAGGGATCACCAAAGCATCACTTTCGACAGAATCTTTTATTTCTGCTGCTTCTTTCCAAGAAACAACGCGTGTGCTGACTGAGGCCGCTGTCAATGGAAAAATGGATGAGTTGCGAGGATTGAAAGAAAACGTCATTGTGGGTCGTTTAGTTCCAGCTGGAACAGGATTGAACTATCATCTTGATCGTCAAGGGGTTATATCTTTACCGAAAGAGGGAAGCGTGCAGACTGAAAAGTAAAAAAATATCAACAAATCCTTGACATAAAAGGCTTTGCTTTTTTAGAATCGCGCCTCCCCTGCATAAATTAATGAATGAGAGGGTTAAATGCCAACAATTAATCAATTAGTACGTACTGGCAGATCGTTAAAAGCGGTGAAATCGAAAGTGCCAGCATTAGCGCGGTGTCCGCAGAAGCGTGGTGTTTGTACGCGTGTCTATACAACGACGCCTAAAAAACCGAATTCTGCTTTGCGTAAAGTAGCACGTATTCGTTTAACAAATGGTTATGAAGTGACCGCTTATATCCCGGGTGAGGGACATAATTTGCAAGAACACTCTGTCGTCATGATACGTGGCGGTCGTGTGAAGGATTTACCTGGTGTTCGCTACCACATTATACGCGGTAGTTTGGATACAGCAGGTGTTGATGCAAGGCGTAGAGGTCGATCTAAGTACGGTGCGAAGAGACCAAAGCAATAACTAGGAAAGGTTCTTACTTAAGGTAATATATATTTGTTTTTTAGCGACTGGATTACATGGATGTAACCCCAAGCGCCATGGATGGCGCGTTTGGAGCGTGAAAACAAATATATATTACCTTAAGTGAGAACTTCATCCGATAACATGAAAGGTAAATAGCAATGCCAAGAAGAAAAGCTGCGATTAAACGTGAAGTGTTACCTGATCCGCTTTACCATAGCGGCGAAGTGACAAAATTTGTTAATGTCGTGATGCGAGCAGGTAAAAAGTCTATCGCAGAAAAAATTGTTTACGATGCATTACAAATGCTAACTGAACGTCTGAAGAAAGATCATAAAAGTGATGATGATGCAGACGGTAAAGGTGGAAAAGGCGGAAAAGGCGGCAAGGCGGCAGGCGGCAGCCACGGTAGTAGTCATGCAAAAAGTAGAAGTAGTGAATCAGCGCATGATGAAATATTAGAAAGCTTGCATAAAGCATTAGGTAATATTGCGCCAACGGTTGAAGTGAAATCTCGCCGTGTTGGTGGTGCTACTTATCAAGTGCCGGTTGAAGTGGATTCACATCGAGGGATTGCCTTAGCCATGCGATGGGTTGTCGCAGCAGCAAAAGGTCGTTCTGAAAAAACGATGGCGCTCCGCTTGGCGGCAGAATTACATGAAGCTTATTTGGGGCGTGGTTCAGCTATTAAAACACGTGATGATGTACATCGTATGGCAAAGGCCAACCAGGCATTTGCCCACTACCGTTGGTAATTGAGGTGAGTTGTGGCTAGATTAGCACCCATTGAGCGATATCGAAATATAGGCATTATGGCCCACATTGACGCTGGTAAGACAACGACGACTGAGCGTGTTCTTTATTATACTGGTGTGTCCCATAAATTAGGTGAAGTCCATGAAGGTACAGCAACAATGGACTGGATGGAGCAAGAACAAGAACGTGGTATTACGATTACCTCTGCAGCGACGACTTGTTTTTGGGAAGGAATGGGAAAAACATTCCCCGTTCATCGTATTAATATTATTGATACACCGGGTCACGTTGATTTTACCATTGAAGTCGAGCGCTCCTTGCGGGTGTTGGATGCTGCTTGTACGGTATTGTGTGCAGTAGGTGGTGTTGAACCTCAAACAGAAACGGTGTGGCGTCAAGCTAATCGTTATGGCGTTCCTCGTATTTGTTTTGTGAATAAAATGGATCGCGTTGGCGCTGATTTTTTACGCGTCGTAGATCAAGTTCGCAAAAAATTATCAGCAAATCCCGTGCCTATCCAATATCCCATTGGTGCTGAAGATAAATTTGAAGGCGTGGTTGATTTAGTCAAAATGAAAGCTATTTATTGGGATGAAAAAAGCAAAGGGAATACCTTTGAAGAACGTGATGTCCCTGCCGATATTCTTGAAGAATGCAAAAAACATCGTGAAATCATGATCGAAGCAGCAGCAGAAGCTTCCGAAGAATTAATGCATAAATATCTTGAAACAAGTGAGTTAACGCAAGAAGAAATCAAACAAGGATTACGTATTCGTACGCTCAAGAATGAAATTGTTCCTATACTATGTGGCTCTGCTTTTAAAAATAAAGGCGTGCAAGCCATGTTAGACGCTGTCATTGAATATCTTCCTTCACCAATTGATGTGCCTGCGATTAGAGGTCATTTGAATGATGCAGCTGAAACACCATCTGAAAGACATCCTTCTGATCAAGAACCTTTCTCTGCACTTGCTTTTAAAATTGCAACTGATCCTTATGTGGGAACATTAACTTATTTCCGTGTTTATTCAGGCGTCTTGCGTTCTGGTGATACAGTTTACAATCCTGTTAAAGATCGAGAAGAACGTATTGGTCGTTTGTTGCAGATGCATGCGAACGAACGCAGTGAAATTAAAGAAGTGTATGCGGGTGATATTGCTGCTGCCATTGGTCTGAAACAAGTTACAACAGGCGATACACTCTGTGATGAAGACAAAGTCATTATTTTAGAGAGAATGGTGTTTCCAGAACCTGTTATTTTTGTTGCGGTCGAACCGAAGACTAAAGCTGATCAAGAAAAAATGGGTATTGCATTAGGTAAACTTGCTCAAGAAGATCCTTCTTTCCGTGTTCGAACAGACGAAGAATCAGGTCAAACGATTATTGCAGGGATGGGTGAGCTTCATCTTGAAATTATTGTGGACCGTATGAAGCGAGAGTTTGGTGTTGAAGCAAATGTGGGTAAACCGCAAGTCGCTTATCGTGAAACGATACGTGCTTCTGTCGATCAAGAAGGTAAATACGTTCGTCAATCAGGTGGACGTGGTCAGTACGGTCATGTCTGGATTAAGATCGAACCACAAGAAGCAGGCAAAGGCTACGAATTTGAAAATGCGATTGTTGGTGGATCGATTCCAAGAGAATATATTCCAGCAGTTGATAAAGGTATTCAAGAACAACTGCAGAATGGTGTGATAGCGGGATATCCTGTAGTGGATGTGAAAGTAACACTATATGATGGTTCTTATCATGATGTTGACTCCAGTGAAATGGCATTTAAAATTGCGGGATCGATGGCCTTTAAAGAAGGTGCAAAGCGTGCAAAACCTGTGATTTTAGAGCCTATCATGAAAGTTGAAGCAGTAACCCCTGAAGAATTTATGGGGGATGTCATGGGCGATCTTAACAGACGTCGTGGTATTTTGCAGGGTATTGATGATTCACCATCTGGCAAAATTATTCATGCCGAAGTTCCATTGTCAGATATGTTTGGCTATGCAACGGATTTAAGATCCATGTCACAAGGACGCGCAACCTACTCCATGGAGTTTGCTAAGTATGCTGAGTTACCAGGAAATATTGCTCAGCAAATTGTTGAGAAAAATTCAAAGTAGGCTTTCGTACTAATTCAAAATAAAAGTGTTTAGATAGAGAGGAATACACAATGAGTAAAGCAGTATTTGAGCGGACGAAGCCGCATGTGAATGTAGGAACGATAGGTCACGTAGATCATGGTAAGACGACGTTAACAGCGGCGTTGACGAGCATATTAGCGAAGAAATATGGCGGAGAAGCGAGAGCTTACGATCAAATTGATAATGCGCCCGAAGAAAAGGCCCGTGGCATTACGATTGCGACATCGCACGTGGAATATCAATCAGAGAAGAGACATTATGCGCACGTAGATTGCCCTGGCCACGCAGATTATGTGAAGAACATGATCACGGGTGCAGCGCAAATGGATGGAGCGATATTAGTGGTATCTGCAGCAGACGGTCCGATGCCGCAGACGCGAGAACATATTTTGTTGGCGAGACAAGTTGGCGTGCCTTATATTGTGGTGTATTTGAATAAAGCGGACATGGTGGATGATAAAGAATTATTAGAATTAGTTGAAATGGAAGTAAGAGATTTGCTTACGCAATATCAATTTCCGGGTGATAAGACGCCGGTGATTATTGGAAGCGCATTGAAGGCGTTGGAAGGGGACCAAAGTGAAATTGGAGAGCCATCGATATTTAAATTAGTAACGACGATGGATGAATATATACCGATCCCAGAGAGACCGATTGATCAACCATTTTTATTGCCGATTGAAGATGTATTTTCGATATCAGGCCGAGGGACGGTGGTGACGGGTCGAATAGAGAGAGGGATAGTGAAGGTAGGGGAAGAATTAGAAATTGTAGGATTAAAGCCGACGTTGAAGACGATTTGCACAGGTGTAGAGATGTTTCGCAAGTTATTGGATGAAGGTCGAGCGGGAGATAACGTAGGCGTATTGTTAAGAGGAACGAAGCGAGAAGAAGTAGAACGTGGACAAGTACTAGCAAAGCCAGGTAGTATAACGCCCCACACGAAGTTTGAGTCAGAAGTATACGTTTTGTCGAAAGAAGAGGGAGGAAGGCATACACCGTTTTTTAAAGGTTATAGGCCTCAGTTTTATTTCAGGACGACGGATGTGACGGGAGAAGTACAGTTACCGGAAGGAGTAGAGATGGTGATGCCAGGAGATAACATCAAGATGGTAGTGACCTTGATAGCGCCGGTAGCGATGGAAGAAGGTGTGCGATTTGCTATTCGCGAAGGTGGCCGTACGGTCGGTGCTGGTGTCGTTGCTAAAGTGATA
>Ga0207140_1005_pt1 | contig 75663 bp, 65 predicted proteins | sample Alteio_BWMinHeat_4_FD_153528 | JGI IMG/M metagenome (GOLD analysis project Ga0207140, IMG submission 153528) | Enriched cells from forest soil in Barre Woods Harvard Forest LTER site, Petersham, Massachusetts, United States -... | ecosystem: Environmental > Terrestrial > Soil > Temperate forest >... | reverse complement strand
GATGTAATAAATGGCAGTGATGTACTAACTTTATCTAACACATTAAGTGGTGCAAATAATTTAACAAAAATTGGATTAGGCACGCTCATTTTATCGGGCGCAAATACTTATTCAGGCGCGACAACAATTAACGCTGGAACATTGAGTTTAGCTTCAGCTAATGCATTAGGAAGTACTACAAGTACGAGTGTAACCTCTGGCGCCACACTTGATATTGGCTTTAGTAGCGGCACACTTTCAAATACAAATGTAATTACTTTAAATGGTGCAGGGGTTGGTGGCAATGGTGCGCTAACAATTTCAGGCACAAATGATATTTTAAGTAATGCAATTACGTTGGCAAGTAATACAACGATTGGTGGTGCGGGAAGTGGCACATTAAGTGGCATAATTAGCGGTAATTTTAATCTCACAAAAGCAGGCGGAAGTACATTAACACTGTCAGGGACAAATACGTATTCAAATGGCACAACCATTAATGCGGGTACTTTAGATGTAACAGGTAATACAAGTGCACTGGGTACAGGGAGTGTAACTGTTTCGAGTGGTGCAACATTAGGCCTTGTTAATACAATTGGAACTATCACAAATGCGATTACGTTAAATGGTACTGGGGTTAGTAATGTTGGCGCATTAACAGATACTGGAACAAATAGATTAAGTGGTACAGTGACATTAGGCAGTAATTCAAGCATTGATGTAATAAATGGTAGTGATGCATTAACTTTATCTAACACATTAAGCGGCGCAAATAATTTAACAAAAATTGGATCAGGTACATTAACATTATCAGGCACAAATACTTATTCAGGTGCTACAACAATTAGTGCTGGGACATTAAGTCTCGCTTCAACTAATGCATTAGGGAACACAACAAGTACGAGTGTCTCGACAGGTGCAACACTTGATATTGGCTTTAGTAGCGGCACACTTTCAAATACAAATGCATTAACATTAAATGGCGCAGGTGTTAGCAACAATGGCGCACTAACAATTTCTGGCACAAATGACATTTTAAATAATTCAATTATATTAAGTGGTAACACGACAATAAGTGGTACAGGATCTATTATATTTAATGGCGTAATAAATGGCTCTTCAAATTTAACACTTAATTTTAATAATGGCTCTATTGCCTTACCTCAAATCAATTTATCAAATAATCAAAATTTAACTGTAATAAGTGGTGGTCAAGTCACTGAATCAAATATTGTCTCTGCTGGTCTTTTAACAATAGAGGCTAATAATGGAATCATAATGAATAATAACAATGATGTCGCAAGTTTAAATTTAACTAATAATATTACTGGTCCAATTGAATTTACTAACAGTGCAGATCCACTCAATATCGTTAACATAACACAAAATAGTAATGCTGATGTTAATATTGTTAATACTGGTGAATTAATTACAGGCCCTATTCAAACAAATGGTGGCAATGTTAATTTAGAAACCTTGTCGCCTGATAGCATAGTTCGTGATTTAACTGTTAATGGTAATATCACAACTTTAGGCGGTGCTATTAATCTCAATGCAGCTAATCCGAATCAAGTGGATCCTTCTCTTATTATCAATGCAGTATTAAATACAACAGGTGGGGCAGGTCAAGGCACTATAAGTGTTGGTAAAAATGTTTTAATAAATGACCCACCTATAGTGGGTCCAGGTAATATTATTTTAAATTCAAATCAACCCTATGCGCCGCCACAAAAAACAATTTCATCTAATCAATATTCTAATTATTTTAATTATTCTAGTTCATTTGTTAGCAGTGTTTTATACCCTATTCAATTACAATCTAATATTCAATTAAATAAAGATATTGGAAATAATTTCATTTCTTACGCAGATAATTTATTTTCTGAAAATAATAATATTTCTAATATAAATACTTTTAATACAAGCCATGCACAATCAAACACAATTAATAATGTAGGTCAATCAGCAGAAACTTATTCATTTCATCCGCAAAATATTAATCAGTCAGTATCAGATGATTCAATCAATGAAAATCAATTGACTCATTCAGTCATTTTCTTAACTTATGTTTTATTAGTTAGTTTGTTAATTAAATTTATAAGTGTCATATTTCATTTAGGATCATCATCAAAAATACTCATCAATATGAGTCAATATAAAATCATAAATAGTAATAATATTTCAAAATTTTCTTCACAATATCATTTATCTCCTCAATATAATAAAATGCAACAAAATAATTGGCTAAGCTATCATTATAAAGTAGGAAATATCAGGATTTATCATTATTCTTCTCAAGTTAATTATACTGCACAAGTTAACCAATCACTTGAATTAAAATCGACGGCTGATCTTGATGTATGAACTCAGGCGTCATAGTTGAACGCCTGAATCTAACCTAAATATCTCAGGATTTTTTTTTGCGTTTACGCAATTTCTTTGGTCCATGCGGACCTTTACCTCTCGGCATAGTTAAATCTCCTTGACAATAGCATAGTTTAATTTGAACAATCGTATTGTAACGTGAAACTAATAAGACTCAAGCTTTGCTTTTGCGTAGCATATAAATCTAATGGAGAATCGATGAATCGATATGATGATCGTTATCAAGCAGGGAAAATACTGGCTGATCAGCTCAAATCTTATGCAAACAATCCAGATGTTTTGATCCTAGCGTTGCCGCGCGGTGGCGTGCCAGTTGCATACGAAATTGCAAAAGCTTTGTCAGCGCCGCTAGATATTTTTGTTGTACGAAAATTAGGTGTACCTCATCATGAAGAATTAGCTTTTGGAGCAATCGCATCTAGTGAAGCTACTGTTTACAACCAAGACATTATTCAAGCTTATCAACTTTCCGCTTCTGATATAAACGCTGTTTTATTAAAAGAAAGAAATGAATTAGCGCGACGAGAATCAAAGTATCGAGGAAGCAAACCATTTCCTGATCTTCATGATAAAATAATTATTTTAGTTGATGATGGCATTGCAACCGGTGCAACAATGCGGGTCGCTATTAAAGCGTTACGTCATCAATATCCTCAGCGTATTGTTTTGGCGGTTCCTGTTGCAGCAATTTCAGTGCTTGAAGAATTATCTCATTTAGTTGATGAAATTGTTTGTCCGATTAAGCCACAAGATCTTTATGCAGTTGGTGCATGGTATGATAATTTTTCTCAAACATTAGATGAAGAAGTATTTAAATTATTGGAACACAATTAAAGTCCATTGGCATTTCTTCCCGCAAGATCAGAAATTATTTGCATCACTACTTACGCGCTATCTTATAAAATCATGCACGATGTGGCTTGCTCCGATTCCGACTGCTTAACGTCGGTATGTTGCTGATTGGTGATGTTTCATCTTTTCGCTCGACATAAGTTGTCCAAGCAACCCCACCACCACCCACTACGCCACAGCCCCCCACCGCCCAGCCAACACCCGTCGTGTAATAACTATAAACAAAATGATCGACACCAAGACCAGGAGAGAAAAACGGTGACCCCTCAACATCCAATTTACGACTAAGGGCTCGATCACCGTCCGCTATACGCATCAAATCATCACAATGTGCCATGGCTATACACGCCGTCAACCTATCCTGAATGCTGCCTAAGACTTTATCTGACGCTAATTTATTTTTACGACTATAGTTTCCACCGAACTTTTCAAAGTGCCCCTTATATAACGCATGCGCTTCAGTCAGTAATTTGTCATTAAAGTGATAGCCGGTTTTGATTTCATTTTGGGATTTCAAATAGGCCCTAAATTGTTCGATTGCTTCAGCACAATCTTCATCTTTTACTGATTGATCAATCGCAGCAAAAACTTTTTTAAGTTCTGCGGAATCTTGTTCTTCTCTTTTTCTTTCTTCTTCTTCCCATCCTTTGGGAAATTGCTCAGCTTTTTGCAGGGTTATTTCATTTTCACCATCCGGAAATTTTCTCATATGACTTTCTATCATCTCTACCATTTCTTCAAATTTTTCAGGATACGGGCTCCAGTCTTTTGCACCTAATGCAATACGATAAACACTGCCATGAACAATACGGCCACGAATATCAAGCGTTTGACTTCTTTTATAGATGAGACCACGATGCTTTTTTAACAATTCATTTAATTCATCTTTTTTACCAAAAGCAGCATAATGCAATGCTGCTTCAACTAATGGTTTAGCTTCTTTATCAAGATCAGGCTGAAAAAGATTGTTGTACGTTTGACAAGTCTCTGCCATTGTTATTTTTTCTTTGCGAGTAAGCCATGAATTAACAATAAGTCCAACACTATCTGAATGCACATCGATTAAAGAGGGTGCACCTTCAGCGGCCAGTTCGTTTCTATCAATTGAAGCTTCAAATGGTTTTCTTGGGGCGCTCATTTTGTACCTCGCTTACTCTATCTAAGTGACCATAATTAATTTTTAAAAATTGATGTTATTAAATCATTTTAGCCATACTAAGGAAATAAAAAATTTTGTTTTTAAAGTCCTACGAGCCAAAGTCTAATTAAAGTCCATCAAAAAATCCAGAAAACAAATGATCAGGATCATATTTTTCTCTGATCTCTTCTAAACGTTTCCATTTTTCTGGTGTATACGACTGCTTAACGCGCGACGGATCTTGAACAATATCTGTTTCTCCAATGTAATGCAGATAAGTAAAAGGTTGAAGAATTGACATCGTTTCATTATGCCATTTGATGTTATTTGCATCATCCTTTGCCTCTTTCCAAATTGACCATATTCCTCCGTAAGATTGCCCTTCCATGGAAAGTGCAATATCAGGATTAGAATTGATTAAATTATGTTGGCCTGTACTTTGACAAAAGACAATCACAGATTGAGAAGAAGGTGCATCAATAATTTTATCTCGCATGGCCATCACAATATCAACAGGATTTGCTTTTGAACATTGGTTTTCGCATAAATTTCTGTGTTGTTCAGGCCACGCCACACCTGAAATATCAGATAATTTTTCAAAATCACTCGGTTCATTTATATTTTTTGCTAAGCATTTTTGTACCATTTTCCCTGTTTCTAATAAAGAGAGCGCTGCCGTACCTTCTTCTTTGGTATTAGCAAAGGCAACGGCTGTAATCATACATAATTTTCCATTGGTCGATTTACATTTATTGATGAGTTCTGGTGGTGCTTGAATTAAAAATAGTGATAGTTCAACGATGCTTGGCATTTCCCAGCCTAACTTTGTCACTTCATTGACCACCTCACTTAAATGATCAAGAGAATAATAATAAGTGGATGTCATAATAGATTTTGGTAAGGGATAGCAAGCTAAGTGATAACGTGTTGCAACAGCAAACATGCCAGGCCCACAACCTCTTGCTGCCCAAAATAAATCAGGATATGTCGTTTGACTTGCTGTTATTTTTTTTCCATCAGCGGTCACAAAATCAATGGCTTCAACACTGACACAGCCTGGTCCCCAGTGGCTTAAATTCCAAGACATACCACCGCTTAAAAGATATCCGCTTGCTTTGACAGTGGGACAATGTCCGATAGGAAATGCTAAATCATATTGTCCCAGTCGATGTGCTAATTCTCGATTGCTAATGACAGGCTGAATAATGGCTTTACGATTTTTTTTGTCAATCACAGATTCAGTTAATTGTGATAAATCAATTGTCATTCCGCCATTTCTTACGGCCAATCCACACCAAGTGTGTCCCCCACCATGTACAGCAACTTGTAATTGATTTTCTTTAGCAAAATGAATGGCTTCGACAATATCATCATCTTGTTTAACTGTTACAATGATGGCAGGTGACCTTGCAGGTTTAACTTCATTCCAAACCATTGCTGCTTTAACAGCATCAAAACTAGTGTGAGAGGGTACGGCAACAGTTCCTTGAATGCGTTTTTGTAGGGTCTTCCAATCCATGGTTCTTTTCTCCCCTTCGATAACTCTTTCATAAAAAACATAAAAAAACACGATTCTTGTGATGGAGTCATTTTTCATGTTACATTGAATTGATACTTATTATAACATTTTAGAAAACTATCATCTAATGGAATAGATAATGAAAAAAACACTGTATGGTTCTCTTGTTTGGTTGATTGTCACTCTCTTCGTCGTGTATTCATTTTGTCTAAATACTGCCGCCGCTGTTTTTGCAGGGCCTATCCAAACTACACTTCATGCAAGTCATTTCGGTGTTTCAATTGCTGTTGGTGCATTTATTATTGGTTTTGCCTTAATGCAAATTCCTGCTGGTTATCTCTTAGATAAATATAATGCGAGATTAGTCGTAAGTAGTGGTGTTTTAATATTAGCAATTGGCAATATCATGACATCATTTACGACGAACATAGTGCTTTTTTCAATATCAAATTTCATTCAAGGTCTTGGTGCATCTTTTGCTTTTATCGCTGCGGGTGTGATTATTTCACAATGGTTTTCATCGCGTTTATTTCCTGTTTTATTTGGATTAACTCAAACACTTTCTTGTATTTTAGCTGCAATCATTCATTACGTATTCAGTGTTGCATTAACAACACATTCATGGAATGAAATTTATAAAATCTTAGCAGTACTTGGCGCTATTTTATTTATTCTCACTCTGATTTTGGTGAAGACGCCATCGGATTATGTCAGAACAGAAAGTATTTCTTTAAAAAAATCATTAGGTATCGTTTTTAAAAATCGGCAAATTATTTTGTGTGCACTGGCAGCGACAACTTCTTTTGGAACCTTGTTAGCTTACGCTGGTTTTTGGTATCTCAATATTCAAACATTTTATTCAGTAGAAATGCTTGATGCAGTCGCCATTAGTGGCATGTTATTCATCGGCGTGGGGATAGGTACACCGATCTTAGGTTGGATTTCTAATAAAGTAAAATCAAGAAAATCTGTTATTCATGTCACACTTTGTTTAGGCACGATGTTTTTGTTGATGTGTTTATATTTGCCTCATTATCAAATTAAAACATTAGCGATTATTAAAACGGTTTCATTATTAACAGGATTTTTATTATCTGGATCGATGTTATTTTATACGGTAGTAAGTGAAATTTCTTCTAATCAAACGCGAGGCGTTGCATTAAGTGTTACGAATACAGGCGTATTTTTATTTAATACGCTGATGATGTTTATTCCTTCTGTATTTGTGACAACAGCATCACCCCTATTTTTTACCTATCTATGGCTATTGCCATTTTTTATTATCATTTCAATATTACTCACGTATTTCATTCGTGATTCTTTTAAAGAACAATAAAGGAGCCAATCATGACTAATCATAAAAAAATAGCTTATCGTGGTTCGATATTTTATTTTAGAGACAGTGCTAATTTTGCTAATCTACCGCGAGCTGATAAAACAGCAGGAAAAGAGCATTATGTTTATCATGAAGATGGCATACTCATTGTTGAAGCGGGAAAAGTAAAAGATGTAGGCAGTTATGCTGATATGAAAAAGAAAATTGATCATATCAAAATAGTCGATTATACGGGTAAATTGATCACGCCAGGTTTTATCGATACACATCAACATGCTGCACAAAGTGCAATTGTTGCAGCATATGGAGAAAAATTATTAGGATGGTTAGATCAATATGTATTTCCCAGCGAAAGCACTTATCGTGATCCTCATATTGCAAAAAAAGAATTGAATTTCTTTCTTGATCAACTCTTGATGAATGGCACAACAACAGCTGTTTCTTACGGGCCTTTATTTTATGAAGCAACAGATATCTTTTTTGAAGAATTAAACAGGAGAAAAATGCGTTTTATCACGGGCAATATCATGATGGATAGAAATAGTCCTGATACCTTATGTTTATCGACACAAGAAAATTATGATATTGCAAAAAAACTCATTAAAAAATGGCATAATAAAGGACGTCTTTCATTTTGTCTTTCACCACGATTTGCTATCTCATGCTCAGATAAATTATTAGAGTTATGCGGCTCACTCAAGAAAGAACATCCTGATCTTTATATTCAAACGCATTTGGATGAAAATGTGAATGAAATAAAAGAAGTAAAAAAATTATTTCCTTGGAGTAAAAATTATTTAGATGTTTATGATCATTTTGGATTAAATGACAAACGATCTGTCTTTGGTCATTGTATTCATATGACAGATCCTGAGCTTGAAATGTTAAAAAAATCTCACGCAGTTATTTCTTGGTGTCCCATCAGTAATAATTTTTTGGGCAGTGGATTATTTAATATAGAAAACGTAACAAAATATACAACGAATATTACGTTGGGTAGTGATTGGGGCGGCGGCAATACCTTATCCATGTTTGCTGTAATGGATGAAGCTTACAAAGTATCTATGCTGCAAAATTATAAATTAGCTAGTATGGTACGTTGGTTTTTTGCGACATTAGGCGCAGCACGTGCTTTACAGATAGATGACAAAGTAGGTAATTTTGAAATTGGAAAAGAAGCAGATTTTATTGTCGTTGATCCTGCTGCAACACTTTATATGCGATATCGTCGTGAGAAAGTAACCGATATTTTTGAATTACTTTTTATTTTAATGACATTAGGTTGTGATCCTAATATCCATGCAACTTATATTTATGGCGAACCTGCATATATCAAAAAAGAAAAACAAGCAGTTACAGTTAAAGTAGCTCATCACAAGGAAAAAATGACTCATAAATGATATACCCGAAGCGTTTCAATTTTAGGGTTTAAAATGAAATCTGACGGCGGTCTTGAAAAGATTTTCTCACGAAAAATGCTCGAAATACAACAAGTATTCCTGCGCTTTTTCGTGAAAAAATCTTTCCAATCCCTTGTCATTTTTCATTTTAAATACCTAAAACTAAAACGCTTCGGGTATGAATTAAATTTAAATTTATTGTTGATCGCTTGTTTCGTAGTGAGTTGTTCACCGTTTGTTGCTTTTGCCGATACAATTAGCGCAAATCCTGCGGCTGTTAATATCACGCCAGGAACGGGTGAGCTGCAACGTTATATTGAAAAAAAATTAAAAATTCAAAATGATCATGGTATTTATATAGACGGCGTATGGATAGCTGATGCTAACGATTTATTTTCTGGCGGTATTAAGCATGTTGATAGATTGACAACAAATAGCTCGCTGTTATTGAGCATGACTGCTGATACTGAAAAATTAAATTTATGGAAAGGCGGATTATTTGGCGTACAGTTTCTTCAATTTAATGGACAGTCAACTAATAAACAAGCAGGTAGTGTACAAGGATATAATAGTTTGCCTGGACCGCCGCCATTAAATCGATTTTCGCTTTATGAATTATGGTATAGACAGGTATTATTTAATAAAAAATTATTAATACGAATAGGAAAAGTTGATCCTACTTGTGATTTCAATAATGTTGTCAAACCTGTTCCGTTGCAGGAAGATAGGCAATCTATCGCAGCAGTAACGGGATTAATTTATACACCCATTTTTGTTAATTCATCCATGATAGGTGTGCTGCCTGGTTATTATAATACTGCTTATGGTGTCACTATTAATTTTATTCCCACTAAAAAATGGTATTTGTCTTTGGGTGCTTATGATGGCCATTTAGCCCAAGGAACACAAACGGGATTAACAGGCCCTCATTTTAATGGGTCATATTTTTATATCGGGGAAACAGGATTTGCTTGGTTATTGGGTAAAAATCAATTACCAGGCGCGATAGGTTTGGGTGCCTGGCACCAAACCGGTTTAGTTCAAGCGTCCCCTTCTGTTTCAGAGCATGATGCATCAGGTTATTATCTTTTTGGGTCGCAACGGTTGTGGTATAAAGACCCTGGCTGCGATAACAGTGGAATTTCTGCATTTTATCAATATGGTACGAATAACTCACACGCCATGCTCATGGATGAGTATATGGGAGCGGGGCTGACGGCTTTTGGCTTGGTTCCCCGTCGTGCTGATGACTCAATGGGGCTGGGCGCTGCATATGCCTGGTTAAATCAAGCCATTTTTGCTAGACACGAAGAGTTGATGTATCAAGCCTATTATCAAGCAAAAATAATAAACGGGGTTTATGTTGAACCGGTGCTGTCTTATATCCCAACGCCGGGGGCAAGTAACAAATTGAATGCTTCTTGGGCGGGTACGTTGCGTGCGATTATTTTGTTTTAGTTGTAAGTAGAATTTGCTATAATACCAGCTTATTTATTGAGATAACGAACATGAATACCTTCGCATTATTAACATTTTCTTATGTAATCGCAATCAGTGCGATGGTTTTCTATTATCTAAAATCCCGCAAAAATCCCCGGCTGATTTTATTGACCGCGTAGCGTTGCTCATTTTTCAGCAATCACAATTTTAGCAATCAAGGTCAATGTCACAATCAGATTCGGAGTTTAAATCATGTTAAATTTACAAAATGTATCTGTCTCACGTAGTGCAGATATACTGATAGAAAATATTAATTTCTCTCTTTTTCCTAAACAAACCATTGGATTAATTGGTGCGAATGGTTGCGGCAAAAGTTCTTTATTCATGGTTATTCAAAAGGAATTAGAAACAGGAAAAGGGAAAGTTGAACTAGGAAAACAAGTGAGGATTCAATCTTTAGCCCAAGAAACACCAGGCGTTGCCATGTCTGCAGTGAGATATGCGATGTCGGGTGATACGAAGCTTGATGGCGTGTTGACAGCATTAGAACAAGCTGAAAAAACAGAAAATTATGAAGTCGTTATGCATTGTCATCAACAATTAAGTGACATGGATGGTTATACAGCTGAAGCACGGGCTGCTAAAATTCTTGTTGGTCTAGGATTTACGCACGATGAGCTGCAACAATCTGTTAGCAGTTTTTCTGGCGGTTGGCGTATGCGGCTTAACTTGGCCAAATGTCTTTTTTCGCCCAGTGATTTGTTATTATTAGATGAACCGACAAATCATTTAGATATGGAAGCCATTATCTGGCTAGAGAATTTTTTAAAATTATATTCTGGCGGCATTTTAGTGATTTCGCATGATAGAGATTTTCTTGATCATATCGTGACGCATATCGCACATATAGAAAATAAACAATTAAAACTTTATACAGGAAATTTTTCTACCTTTGAAGTAGAGCGGGCGAATGCTATGCAATTGCAAAATGCACAACATCGTAATCAACAAATGCAAATCACTCATATGATGAAATTTGTCAATCGATTTGGTGCAAAAGCAACAAAAGCAAAACAAGCACAAAGTCGTTTAAGAGCGATAGAAAAAATGGAATTAGTTAAACCAGTTTATGATAAATCGCCGTTTACTTTTCATTTTAAGAAATCTAAAGCGATGCCCAATCCCATGTTAAAAATGGAACATGTTCAATTGGGTTATGAAGAAAAAATCGTATTACGCAAAATACAGTTTAGTCTCATGCCGGGGCAACGTTTAGGATTGTTGGGGATTAATGGCGCCGGAAAAAGTACTTTTATTAAAGGATTGTGTGGGTTATTAGAACCTCAAAAAGGAAGTATAGAATTATTTCCAGGGACTTCGATTGGATATTTTGCACAACATCAAGTCGATCATTTAGATTTAGAAGCTTGCCCTTTTGAATTATTAAAAGATCAGACTGAGCAAGGAACAGAAAAAGAATTAATTGCTTATTTAGGAAGATATAATTTTAATCGTGATAAGTCACTCACACCGCTTAAATATTTTTCTGGTGGTGAAAAAGCACGGGTTGCTTTTGCTTTGATTATTTGGCAACGTCCAAATTTATTGTTACTGGATGAACCAACTAATCATCTTGATTTGGAAATGCGCCAAGCATTGGTTTTTGCATTAGAAGAATATGATGGTACTATGATTGTTGTGTCGCATGATCGTTATTTATTGCGTACTTTAGTGGATGAGTTATATCTTATTCAATCTGGGACGATCACAAAATTTAATGGAACGGTTGAAGAGTATCAGGCAATGTATGAATAATCTAGGAGATTAATATGAAAAATGTTAAACATATATTCGGATTGTTGATGATGAGTTTATTAAATTGTTCTGTCTTACAAGCAGCGCCCGCACCTACACCTGCGCCAGTAGATAATAATCTTCAGCAAATTATTAATCAAATTCAAGATAGAATAAATCAAGTTCAAAAGGAAACATCGGATCAATTGCAATCTTTGCAACAGCAAGTTTCTAAAAATTCTTCTACGGAAACGGGTGCTATTGAAAAACAAGTACAAGAAGTTCAATCTCAATGTAGAACTGATGTTGTTGCTTTGCAAAATCAAGTGAAACAAATTCAGCAAAATTTACAGAATGAAATACAGCAATTACAAGCGGAAGTACAGTCATTAAATAAGAAATAATAATGTGGAATAATTGTTTTCTTGGGTAAGGTTGTCATCCTGAGCGTAGCGAAGGATCACTAGCAAGTATCATGACAGTTGCTAATGATCCTTCGCTACGCTCAGGATGACAACCTTGCTCAGGATGATGATGGATCTAATATACTGGAGTAATCATGACAGCTTTAACTAAACAACTACAATCATTCGTTGAAAATACAACTGAATCACCTTTTTCAATTTACAATCTTCCTTATGGTGTTTTTTATGATTCAAACAATACAACACCACGAATAGGAACAGCGATTGGTGATTATGTACTTGATCTTGCCTTACTTGAAGAAAAAGGAATATTAACAATAGGTCATCAACGACTTTTTAATCACGATACATTGAATGTGTTTGCTTCACAGGGAAAATCTGTATGGTCATCGGTTAGGCGCAGGATACAATCTTTACTTAGTATTGACAATCAGGAATTACAAGCAGATCAAGCATTGCTTTCATCTGTTTTGATTCCGCAAGATAAAATTACGATGAAACTTCCTTTTAAAATAGAAGGTTTTTCCGATTTTTATGCATCAGAACAGCATGCCAGTAATGTAGGAAAATTATTCAGAGGAAAAGAAAATCCCTTATTGCCCAATTGGAAACATCTTCCCGTTGCTTATAATGGAAGAGCAAGTACAGTTTACTTATCTGGTAAAACGATCACGAGACCAAAAGGACAATTAAAACCGCCAGATGTTGATGTTCCATTTTTTGCGCCAAGTAAAAAACTTGATTTTGAAATTGAGTTAGGCGTATTTGTTGGTGTAGGCAATCCAGATGGTAAAAGAATTCGAATAGAAGAAGCAGCAGATCATTTGTTTGGATTAGTTTTATTAAATGATTGGAGTGCACGTGATATTCAAGCATTTGAGTATCAACCTTTAGGCCCGTTCTTATCGAAAAGTTTTGCGACTTCTATCTCAGCTTGGGTGGTTCCGTTGGAAGCATTACAAAATGTGATGGTACCGTTGCCTAAGCAATCGCCCGCGTGCGTGGAATATCTTCATCAACCATCACGTTTTCTTCCTGATATTAAATTAAAAGTTGAAATACAACCGCGTAATTCAACGCATAAAACAATGATATGTGAAACAAATGCGAAAGAATTATATTGGAGTTTAGAACAAATGATTGCTCATCATACTGTTAATCATTGCGTGATGAAACCAGGCGATTTATTAGGAACAGGAACAATTAGTGGGTTGAATCGTGAAAATTGGGGCAGTTTACTTGAAATTTCATCGAATGGCGTTAATCCCATTACACTTCATGATGGAAGTAATAGAGTATTTTTAGAAGATGGTGATACTGTTATTATTACGGGGTATGCAGAAACGCCAGATTATAAAATTGGCTTTGGTCGTGTAGAGGGGATGGTTGTGTCGGCGGTGCAGGATTGAAGAAATAATATTTTGATAAACAAGGGGATAGAACACAAATGAAGGGTAGGTGTTAAATTCATGCATATTTTTAGCAATTTTTGTGTTATTTTAATAGTATAAATATATGAAATTTGCATATGATAAAAATAAGTCCATAATTAATAAAACTAAACATGGTATTTATTTAGAGGAAGCAAAGGAATTATGGTTTGTACCATCAGTGGAAGTTGCAGCACGAACAATGGATGAACCTCGATTTATGATTATTGGAAAAATTAATGGAAAATTTTACTCCTGTATTTACACTTTAAGAGATGATGCAATACGTTTGATATCGGCAAGGCGTAGTAGGAAAGATGAAGAGGAAATTTATTATGAAATTATCAAAACATAAGAAAGTTAAAGCTTCTGATTTCGATGCTGCTTTTGAAAAAGGGGGAGTGTCGAAATATCTTAACCTTAAGTCGGCAAAAGCGCGTTTTCCTACTCAACGCATCAGTATTGATTTTCCAAAGAATATTCTCGAGGAAATTGATATGGAAGCGGCCAAAATAGGTGTGACACGTACTTCGCTGATTAAGATGTGGATAGCGGAGCACTTGGCCGGACAGCATGCTGGGTAACTGTTCCCAACCAAAGATAGATATTTTTTCAGTTTGGTTTACTTAATCATTGAGAAAAACATGGAAGAAAAAGAAATATCTATTCCCATAAAAAACGGTAAGTTATTTTGTCAAACAGCAGGAAATATAAATACAGGCAACCCGCTTATTGTATTGCATGGTGGTCCAGGATTAGGCTGTCAGTATTTATTACCGCAAATGAAAGCATTGGGTCAATTTTCTTTTGCTATTTTTTATGATCAAAGAGGAACAGGTCTTTCGGTTAGCACGGACGATTGGTACGCTCATCCGTTTGAAACATATTGTCAGGATCTGGATACATTAAGAAAATCATTTAATCTTGAAAAAATTTCATTATTAGCACATTCCTTTGGTAATGTTTTTGCTGCTTTTTATGCATCAGAATTTCCTCAGCACGTTGATAAAATGGTTTTTGTGAATAGTGTTCCGCTATCCAGTCAAGATTATTTAGATTTTGTAAAACATCGTAGTGCCATTGTCGATCAGCATAAATCGGAGCTTGATGCAATACGACAACTGCCTGATTTTCAGCAAGGTGATTCCAAAACAATCGAAAGATTTTATCGCATCTATTTCAAAAATTATTTTGCTAAACCTCATCTCGCAAATACATTAACATTAACAATGACACCACAAGCAGCGATCAATAATTTTAAAATTTATGACATGTTTTTTGATAATATCAATAAACATTCTTTTAGTTTATATGGAAAATTGCAAGCTATTGATAAATCATCTTTGATTATATCTGGTGATAAAGATGTCATTCCTTTGCATTATATGGAGCATTTGCATCAATCTATTCCTTCTTCAAAATATATAGAGATTAAGGATTGCGGACATTTTGCGTATATCGATCAGCCTGATATTTTATTTGATGAAGTAAGAAAGTTTATTTTATTATAATCGATGCGGATATATCATTATCAAATCATGAAGTGATGATATTAGATGATGCATTGAAAAAAAGGGGGCATTGCTGGATCAAGGTATAATCCTAATCAGATGAAATTTATTGATAGATGATTGATAAGAATAAATATATGATTTAATGTTATCATGAGTCATATTGTATTGTATGCTCATGATTTAAGTTTTCCTGCATGATCCGTTATTTCTTCTTCTTTTTTTACAGGTTCTTTATCTACCGTTGCCGCCGCCTTTTCTTTGCTTAATTCTTCAGTATGAAAAAATCCCAAAGGTGTTTTTTCTTTTTTAAATAATTCTGAATGAGATTTTCTCCACGATTTGGCAAGCTCTATTGTTTCTGGTGACATAATAGAGTCGTCGGCAAGAGAAATTTGCATGGCCGCTTTTAATAGTGTAGCAATCGCTGCTTCGTTATTGCGCTTAAAAGCGAGGTCTAATGCTGTTTCGCTTTTATTATTTTTATGTGTAAGATTTGCCTTGTTATTTATTAACAATTCAAATAATTCAGGTTTGTTTTTGGTTTGTGTACTAAAGCATGCTATCAACAGGATTGTAGAGTCGTCTCGTTTATTTATTGAATTGACATTAGCGCCATTTTGAATTAATTCTTTGACTATCTCAAAATTCCTGGTTACAAGGAGTGGCGTTAATTCATTATTATCTGCTAAATCAATATTAGGTTTCAGTTTAATTAATTCTTTTACTATCTCTAGGTGTCCTTTTAAACAGGCTATAAAAAGCGGTGTAGCGCCGCTTTCCATTGCTAAATTGATATTAGCGTTATTTAGAATTAATTCTTTGACTGTCTCAAGATGACCTTCTTTACAGGCTAAAAAAAGTGGCGTAGCACCGTCATTCATTATTGAATTGACATCAAGTCCACATTCAATTAATTTTTTGGCTATTTCAAAATGTCCATTTTCACTGGCGACATGGAGTAGTGTTGCGCCATTATCCATTACTAAATTGATATCAGAAAAATTTTCAATTAATACATTGAATATATTGAAATGCCCATGTTGGCAACTCATATAAAGTGGTGTAATGCCGTTCACTGCCGAATTGACATCAGCGCCATGTAGAATTAATTCTTTGACAACATCGAAGTGTCCATTTTGACAAGCGAGATAAAGCGGTGTAATACCGTTATTCATTTTTAAATTGGCATCAGCACCTTTTGAAATTAATTCTCTGACAATTTCAAGATGACCATTTTGGCAGGCTACATGAAGCAGTGCGGCGCTATTGTTCTTTTTATGATTGACATCAGCACCATTTCGAATTAATTCATGAAATATCTCAATGTTGCCTTCTTTACAGGCCATAAAAAGTGGTGTGGCGCCATCATTCGTTACCGCATTGACATTAAGCTCACATTGAATTAATACTTTGACAATCTCGAGGCGTCCGTTTTCACAGGCTTCATGAAGCAGTGTGGCACCATTTTCCATTACAAAATTGACATCAGCGTTATTTTGAATTAATTTATTGACGATCTCGATGTGTCCATATTGGCAGGCGATATAAAGCGGTGTGAGGCCGTTATTTATTGTTGAATTGACATCAGCACCATGTTGAATTAATTCTTTGACTATCTCGAAGCGTCCATATTGGCAGGCTATATAAAGTGACGTGATGCCTATTCCTAAATTGATATCAGCGTGACTTTCAATTAATTTTTTGACAATGTTGAGATGTCCATATTGGCAGGCGATATAAAGCGGTGTGAGGCCATTATTCATTGTTGAATTGACATCAGCACCATGTTGAATTAATTCTTCGACGATGTCGAGATGTCCACCTTGACAGGCGATATAAAGCGGTGTGATACGATTATCGATTGCTAAATTTACATCGGCTCCATGTTGAATTAATTCTTTTACTATCTCGAAATGTCCATTTTGACACACCATACAAAGCGGTGTGATGCCGTTATTCATTGCCAAATTAACATTTGCGTTATTTCGAACTAATTTTTTTACTATTTCAAGATATCCATCTTTACAGGCTGCAAGAAGTGGAGTAAGACCATCAGTTCTCGGTAAATCGACTTTAGCATGCAGCTCAATTAATTTATTGACGACATTAAGGTGTCCATATTGACAAGCCATGGAAAGCGGTGTTGTCCCATCCTGCATGGTTGAATTGACATCGGCACCATTTCGAACTAATTCTTCGACAATCTCAAGGTGTCCATATTGGCATGCTACATGAAGTGCTGTAGAACCGGTATCATGCTTTGGTAAATTCACTATAGCGTTATGTTGAATTAATTTTTTAACAACATCGATGTGTCCACTTTGACAGGCAATATAAAGCGGTGTCAGACCATTATTCATTGCCAAATTGACATCAGCGTCATGTTGAATTAACTCATCGATTATCGCGAGATACCCACCTTGACAGGCTACATAAAGCGGCGTGGCTCCTATATATGTTGCTGAGTTGATATTTTTAGGATTTAATTTAATTAATTTTTTAACCTCATCGAGGTTTCCGCGTAGACAATTTAAATAAAGTAATGTCGCTTTGTGGCTATTGGCATTTTCAGCTTGCTCAGATTCAACAGGATAACTTGCATTAAAATCTTTTAATTTTTCCTCAAATAGAGTATCCCTATCTGTTGTTAATATGCTGGTATTAAAAACAGTGTATTGACCTGCATCGTCCTCAAATGAACGCAATATACTATTAGCCAAATTGTGAGTATTTAATTTTTGGTAATAAGATGATATTTCAGGATGATTTTCAAAATCATTTGTATCTACATAAATCCAGCATTTTTCTTTTATATCGTAGGATAGACTAATGCTATGATCATCTGAAGATAATATAATAGGAACCGATTTTTCAGTTGTAGAAAGAATATTTTCCAAATCCTCCAGATAGTTTTTTAATTTATCTGTTTTTAAAATATAATTTTTATTGAGTGGTTGATAAAGTTTGGTGTTTTCTAATGAAGTTGGTTTGGCTATTTTATAAATTTTTTTAATCTTATGTTGTGCGACATATTTATTATTAAAAACATCCTTGTATTTTTGTGGGTTCAGATATAAGCTCAGCCCTTCATAGAAGGAAAGTATTTCTAATAAATTATCGTCTTCCTTTTTCCTTGCTTCGTCAATTATATTTTTTAAGCCAGTAAAATTATTTTTATATTGTTCAATTAATTTTAATCTCTCGTAAAATTTTTCCGTATCTTGTGCTAAAAAGGCCTGTGTCCACATCGCAGAAAAGCCATGACATAGCCCTTCTTTATCTATTGTTGTGTAGCCTAGTAATTGACCTAGTTCAACCAAATCGTTATGCGTGAGTTTCATAATAATCCTGTGTTTTGTGATATTTATGATATAGTTAGTATTTAAATATGTTGATGGATTATATGTATATTATATATGAACAATTTTGGGCTGTATTAAAACGATTATTATGGGGCATATATATTACGATATCGGACAATATGAATTTACTTGATTTAAAAAATCATCAGTTATAGATTCCGCAACTGTCGTATTATGGCTATTATTTTTTTGAATGAATAAATTAAACCCTTCATTTAATTTATTCATCTCTTGATTACGCACGTCCAACACATCTTGATATAAATCAGGATGCTCTGTTGCCATCCTGTACATCCAATTATTTGAAAAATAAATAGGATGCAAAATTAATCCTGCTACTATTTGTGTACCTAACTCCTTAAAATGACTTGTACGTTGCAGACATTGTGAAATTTCTTCTGGTTTATCATCAAGTAAAAAAGTGTATTTGGGTATGGTTATTCCTTCGTTTACTTGACCTTTTTTTTCTAAATAAATAGCATCAATTTTATAATTACTACAACCTAAAAAACAATTTTTATCGATATTAATAGTAATAGAATCGTTTTTGTAAAACTTGATTAAGTTAGAAACAAAAACAAATGTAGGATCTTTTTCATAAAATAAATTTTGATTATTAGTGGTTAATTTACGTTGTGTGATTAATTTTACATTGGCTAAATGATTTTGTTTCAAAAATTCTACGGTTTTAGGTTTGGTCAAATAAACAGGTTTCTTTATATTGTTAATATATAATAAAGGATTAATTTGTTTTGAAAATTGATAATAATTTTCTTTATCGAGGCTTCTTTTGTTGACATGAGTATATGCTTCCTTAATAGAAAAATGATTTACAAGGTTGAGTATATCAGGATCAAATAAAGTTCCATCAAGATCAATTCGCACATCAACTTCATTTGGGTTTAATTTTATATTCGGTATAACAATTGGATAATATAATGTATCTAAATTGATAACGGTTACTTTTTTATTTTTATCATTAAATACATTCGCTAAAAATATATCATTTGTAATGATAATTAATTCATTATCAAGCGGAATTTTATGAATATTTTCTTTAGTTATATCAGAATAATTTATTAAGCAAGTCGATGATGGAGGATATAAATTAACATACTTTATGATATTGTCGTTATTTAAATTTTTAATATAATGCATTGATTCGGTCGACAATAAATTTTTTTTAAATATAGATGGCAGAGTGATGAGAAAAGACTTATCTTGAATATCTATTGTTATTCCTGCTTCATAATAAGGAATATTAAATTTTTTTAGAAAATAAAACCTAATATTGGGATGCATGATTTTTATATTGCCAACCCATTCATAAATAAGCGGGTTAATTTGAATAGGATAATCGCTGTTATTAGGATCCTTTGTATAGGCGGTATTGATGAAAAATACACATGGATCGATAACGATTGTCACTTCTGAAATAGTATCATTTAGTTTAGTTTCTATGGAATTGTCTTGCTTATTAAATAGAGTACTCGAGCAATCCGTTGTTATTATTTCTTTCCTCTGTGTCATAATATATAGACGCCGTGTAATAAGGGTATATTAAACACTTTATGATAAGTAGATTAAAGAAATCTTAAGGCGTCATTTTGCAGCCGTACTAATTTTATCAGACGCTTTTGTTTTGTTATTTTTCAGTACTTGAAACAAATTATCGTAAACATTATTTGCACTCCACACGTACCAGCCCGAAACACTTCTGGCATCTTCCACAGCTCTTATTTCTTGTAGTAAATATTGTTGTTTTTGTGTCCTGGTTGTTTTATTAATGTAATGGAAATTAGTCGCCTCAATGAAGGCATGTACTTTAAAAGGAGGCTTATCATCAAATTGTTCGACAAGTGCATTCAACGACTTATTCACTGTCTTATAAGGCTCAGCTGAATACTTTTGGTATGGCCAAAAATGCGATGGATAAACCATAGGGTTTACGCCATCTACACTATCAGAAAACATTTTGATATCTTGTCCAATGTGCATAGAAGGGTAATAACTGACTTCACCGAAAATATCGATTTCCATAGGAAGATTTTGCGCATTGATTCTTGTTCTAAACCATTTAATGACTTGATACACGTCTTTTGCATGTTGAGGATCAGCTCCAGATTTAGAGCTATAACGAATATAATCTAATTGTATTCCATCTGATCCAGATTTGATGGCATCATGAATTAATCGAAATTTCTTTTCCCAATAATTTTCTGAACGAATTTCTTGTTTATTGCCGCCATCAGTAAATACGACAATACGCGTAATGTTCTTAATGCCAGCCGCCTTAATTTTTGCAATGGCTTGAGCATAATGCGAACTATAATAATCATGGTCAATGACAAAAGTATTGATACCAGTCGCTTTAGCTTGAGCAATAAAATAATCTAATTTTTTAGGATTTTCGATTGTATATTGCGTTAAATATATTCCTCTATCCCAAGCAAAGCTCATCGTATTGATGATTAAGATCACAGCTGCATAAAGAATTGTTAGCATTATTCTTATCATATATAGACTCCCTTTCGGTAATCCATTTGCTTTATGTATATAGATTAACATAGGCTAAAAAACAGTTTTTTTATGCATTTAATTTTAAGATCAAATTAAATTTGATTAGTTAAATTTAGTATATTTTTTTTATAAGGTGTTTTATAGGATGAATGCGGGAAATCCCTGAAAAAATGAAATACAGTTGTATCGATGTTTGTATGGTATTAATAAATTCTTTATATAAATGAATGATAATTTGATAAGGTAAATAATTATTCAGATTTCTTAAGGTTATTGAATACCGCTAAATATTAAATAATTTTAGTTTCTTTGTTTTCTTAACTCATACGAGGGTAAAAATAAATATTTAAATAAATTATCTTGTAAAATAAATAACATAGAGTAAATTGTTTAACTTTATTTTATAAAAATTATCATAATATATCTATAATATATAAATAAACCCTAAATAGATCTGAGGTCTCCGGTGAAGATACTTGTCGCTGATGATTCGAAGACCAACCTTGCCATCATCTCAACTGCGCTAGAACAGTTGGGGCATACGGTTATTGCTACCCATAGTGGCGAAGAAGCTATTTCAGAATATGAAAAAAATAAACCAGATTTAATTATTTTAGATGTTGTGATGGAAGGCATGAGTGGATTTGAGTGCGCTTCAAAAATTCGCGCGATGAATACAGAAGAAAACTGGATTCCCATCATCTTTTTAAGCGCATCCGTTGATGATCAAAGTATTTCACAAGGTATCAATGCAGGTGGAGACGATTATCTTACTAAGCCATTTAGTCAGATTACCTTAGAAGCAAAAATTAAAGCAATGCAACGGATAGCTGAAATGAAAAAAAAATTATTATTAACAACCGAGGAACTAAAAGTATTATCTTCAACAGATCCACTGACAGGAACTTACAATCGTTTACAATTTGAAAAATCAATCAAAGAAAAAATCGCAACAGCTGATAGACAAAACCTAACATTAGGATTGTTATTTATTGACTTGGACCATTTTAAAGCGATTAATGATACATTTGGCCATAATATTGGTGACTTACTAATAAGAGAAGTGGCAGATCGAATAAAAGAATGTGTAAGAATCGATGATTTTATTGCAAGAATTGGCGGAGACGAATTTGTCATTATGATACTTGATAAAGACACGGCTCATACGGCTGAAGTTGTCGCAAAAAAAATATTAGATAAATTAGCTCAGCCATTTACATTAGAAAATAATACAATTCGAATTAGTTCAAGTATAGGATTGGCTTGTTATCCCTATAATGGTTTAACAAGAGATACATTAGTTCAAAGTGCAGATATTGCAATGTATCATGCAAAAGAATTAGGAAGAAATAATTTTCAAAATTATACAAATGAAATGAATCAAAAATATCGAAGACAAGTTAGTCTCGAACAAGAATTAAGATTCGCTTTAGAAAGGAGCCAATTATTTATTGTTTATCAGCCAATATACAATCTTATATCCAAGCAAATTGTTGGAATGGAAGGATTACTCAGATGGAAACATAATAGTTTCGGTATTATTTCGCCGAATATTTTCATTCCTATTGCAGAAGAATGCGGTCTGATCATGCAAATTGGAAATTGGGTGCTAGAAAATGTATGTCAACAAGGCGCAAAATGGAATGAATTAGGATTTGATCATTTTAAATTATCAGTTAATCTTTCAGCTCATCAAATTCATCAAAATAGTTTTATTGATACATTAAATAGTATTTTAATAGCAACAAAATTTTCTCCTAGACAATTAGAACTTGAATTAACAGAGCCTTCACTTGTCAGTTTTACAAATCAACTTAAAACGACTATTACTAAGCTACATGATATGGGAGTTAACACTACAATTGATGATTTTGGTACGCGATATTCATCTTTATCTTATCTTCGTTCATTTCCTATTTCATCATTAAAAATAGATAAAGAATTTTTGATCAACATCCAACATGACGTAAAAAATTCGATTATTGTTAAATCATTGATTTCGTTAGCTGTTAATTTAAATTTAAACGTGATTGCAGAAGGAATAGAAAACGATGAGCAGATTCAATTTTTAATTATAAATGGTTGTTTTCTGGGGCAAGGCTATTATTTATCAAAACCTATTAGCGCTAATGACATGACAAATCTTTTGATGAATGAATCTAAGAGTAATATTAATGTTATTCCATAATAGATAATGAGGTTGTCTATGAATGATAATGGCAAGGATATAACAATAACAATGTTAAGTGGGCAAGTTATAAATATGGCCGTTGGACTGGATATAAAATATGTTTATAAAGTCGTTTCTTTACCTTATTTAGAACCTATTCCAGGTAGTCCTGATTATTTGGTTGGATTAATGAATTTGGCAGGAGAAACAATTCCTGTTATCGACATTGCATTAAAATTAGAAATGAAAAGACAACAGAAATATACATTAAATACACCCATTGTAATTGTAGAATTAAAAAATACTAAAATAGCAATGCTGATTGATACGGTAAATGAAATTATTCACGTCAATCAATCTGAAATCAATCATCATGATTTAAATAATACGATGAAACAGTTTAGTACAATCATCGTTAACAATGCATTTATTCACATCATAGATATGAGTTATTTAGATTTTATGCTAAAAGAAGTCGGACTCTATTATTTAGGAGATAAGAAAAAGGAAACGGTATGAATGGAGATGCTATCATAAATAAACCGTCTATAAATATGGATGATATGATAATGGCATATAAGGACGAATATATTCTATTTATTCGTCAGAAATTAGGTATTGTGATTGGACATCAATTAAGTGAGATGATAAAAACAATTAAAGAAGCTTGTCAGAAATTTCATTGTAATCCTGAAGCTTATTTGAATAAATTAAAAGAATGTCCAGATGATTCCCCTTTATTAGAACATCTAATCTTAGGTATCACTATAGGCGAAACTTATTTCTTTCGTGATAAAAATCAAATGAATTTACTACGAAATTCAATTCTGCCTGAACTTATTAGTCATAAACGCAATAATAACGATTTCACGATAAGAATTTGGAGTGCAGGTTGTTCATCAGGTGAAGAGATATATACAATTGCAATGATACTTAACGATATCCTAAGTGATATTAAAGATTGGACAATCCATTTAATTGGTACAGATATTAATACTAAAGTATTACATAAGGCGATTATAGGAAAATATACTGAATGGTCTATGCGTTCTATTGATCAAAGAGAGAAAAATAAATATTTTAAAAAAGTAAGTAATCATTATTTATTGATACCCGAAATAAAAAATCAGGTTTATTTTTTCTATCTCAATTTAAATTCTGATCTTTATCCCTCAATGTTGAATCAAATTTATTCGCAAGACTTGATTTTATGTCGTAATGTTCTCATATATTTTGATTATGAATGTATCAAACATATCATGAATCGATTTCATGCTTGCTTACAACCAAATGGTTATTTAATGCTAGGTGCGTCTGATCCGGTGAGTCAACTCGATCTTAAAAAATTATATGTCATTAATAAAAATGCTTTATTAAAATGTGCATCAGATACTGATATTTCTGCTATCAATCAAAAACCTTTAAAACCGGAATCACAAATTATTCCTAAAACGATTAAATTTGAAACGAGACCAATTAAACATAAAACGATTTTAGTCCACCCTATTCAATCAATTGACAAAAAATTAAATGAATTAATAGGAAACCAGCAATGGCAGGCTGTTATTGATTTAATTGATAACAACATAACAACTGATAATAAAAATGAATTTTTAAATACTAAAGCATTGGCTTATGCAAATCTAGGCAAGCTTGATATCGCATTAAAAATAACAGAATCTTATTTAAAAAAATATTCAACTAATCAATATGCCTATCTTACTCATTCACTCATTTTATCAGAATTAAATGAACTGAATAAGTCTGAACAAGCACTGCGTAATGCGATATTTCTTGATAATCAATTTGTGCTAGGACATTTTCAATTAGGCTTGTTATTGCTAAGAAAAAAATTAATTTCACAAGGCGTAAAAAGTTTAAAAAATGCATTAAATATTGCAACTCACGAACAAAATACAAAAATTGTTCCTGGTTCACAAGGCATCACTTTTGGTGAATTTACTGAAACATTAAAACATGAAATTGATATTTATCAATCAAGGATTGAAGATCATGAACAGATTAAATGAAAAAACCAGAGTCAATAAAAAGAAGTTAACAGTAAATACGTATATGCCTAGCTTACCATCTGAAGTTAAAGAATTAATATTAAGAAGTAAATTATTAGCGAAAAAAAATAAAAAATCCGATGAAGAAATCGTTATTAATTATGTTAATTTCAGGTTAGGAATGAATGAGCAATATGGTATAATATATCAATCAGTCAAAGAAGTCATACCTTGTAAAAAACTCATTACCATACCACATTTGTCAGAAGAGATAGCTGGCGTATTTAATTGGAGAAGTAATCTTATTACTGTGATTGATTTAAAAAAATATTTTCATTTCTCTCTTGATACGAATACAAAAAATGGAAATGCTTATATTATTGTAATAGAGTCACATGGATTAACGATTGGGATGTTGGTCGATAATATACAAGGGAGCGGCTCTTATCTGCCTTCAGCACTTCAGCAGCCATTTCCACAAGGCGTAGGGATTAATCCTATATATCTACAGGGGTTAGATAGAAGTAAAATTAGCATTATTAATATTGATTATATTGCTACGGAGCTTAAGAAAAAATTTTTGAAAGAGGAGAAATGAACATGGATAAATCAAAAACCATAGGCGTACGAGGCAGATTATTATTCGGTTTTACAGGGATCACAATCATATTTCTGATCGCAATGTTTATTAATTTATCTATGTTAACCTCTGTCAGAAAATTTACAAATCAAGTCGTTAGTTACGATTTGCCATCTTATGATGCTACGGCAGATTTAAATGGAGCGCTTTATGCGACACAGTTATCCTTAGTCAATTGGATTCTAACAAATGATTCAAAATATAAGGATCAATTTAAATCATTATGGGATGTGATTGATAAACGAGTTACTTTGCTTGATCAATTAAGTGCTATGTCAGGTGTTAATGCTGTATCTTTTCAAAAAATGTTATCTGATACAAAATCGGATTTATCAGATTTAAAATCCTTTCAAACTCAATTAATTTCAAACCCAGATAAATTAAATGCAACAAAATTATTACAAGATGAAGTCAGTCCAATTTTCATTAAAACAGTTAGTCATATTAACTCTTTTGATGCTTCTAATACAGAAACCAATATGGCTAATTTACAATTTAATAAATTACAAAATGGTGCAAATGAGATTTCAACTCAATTAAATACCTTAATTATTGCCGCTTACTCTTTAGCCTGTCTTGGTATCATAGCGGCTATTATTATTGCTCTTTTGACTTCACGTTTAATTACGCGGCATATTAACTTATATAGACAATACAGTGAACGTATTGCATCAGGTGATTTAACCCATTTCATCAGTGTTGAAACCTCGGATGAGTTAGGGTTGTTGGGAAAAGATTTGAATACGATGACAGGTAGTTTGTCTTCTATTACCTCTGAAATTACAGAAGCCTGTCATGGTATGGTGTCAATGCTTGAAGAAGTAAGACATGTTGTCGATACACAATCATCTGGCGCATCAGAACAAGCTTCATCTATTAATGAAATTACGGCTTCTATTGGTGAAATTGAAAAAAGTACAACACAAACACTTGGGAAAGCAAAAGCACTTGGTGATGTGGCTAAAAAAATTAATGACCAAGGTCAGTCAGGTTTAGAGGCGGTAGAACAAAGTGTGCAAGGCATGAAAAATGTGCGTGATAAGGTACAACTTATTGCGCAGAGCATATTAGATTTGAGTAACAAAACACAACAAGTCGGTGAAATTACAGCGGTAGTTAATAATCTTGCTCAACAATCTAAAATGCTTGCTTTAAATGCATCAATTGAAGCCGCCAAAGCAGGTGAATCAGGAAAAGGTTTTGCGGTTGTTGCTGCTGAAGTTAAAAATTTGGCGGAGCAATCAGAAAGTTCTACCGAACAAGTTCAAAAAATTCTAGAAGAAATTCGTCATGCAACTGAAAAAGCGGTGATGGCAACAGAGGAAGGGACTAAAGGTGTAGATTATGGTACGACATTAGTTGAGCAAACAGGTGAAATTATACGTGGGCTAAATGAAGTGATAAGAGAAACTACGATGGCAAGTCAACAAATTGAGGCAGCGGTTAGACAAGAAAGTGCGGGGATAGAACAAATTACGGCAGGCATGACGGAGATCAATCAAGTAACACATTCATTTGTTGAAAGTGTTAAACAAACAACAGATGCAATGTCAAATTTGTCTACAGTTGCTAAAGATCTTAAGAAACATGTGGATGTTTATAAAGTGAGGGAAAAAGTATGATAACTACAATGGATAATTCACAAAAAGGGTTGAGCATACGCGGTAAAATGTTGATAGGTTTTGCTGCTATCGTCATTTTAAGCGTTATTTCTATTTGTTTTACTTGGGTTATTACCAGTCGTACTGAAAATTTTTCCAAAAATGTGATTTCATCTGATATCCCTGTTTATAATGCTTTAATTGATTTAAATACAGAATTGTATGAAACAACAATTTCAATTCAGTCTTATCTTATTACAAGTGATATTGCTAAAAAAAATGATGTGAATCAATTATGGCAACTATTAGATCATGAATCAATTCATATCGATGATCTGATGAAGAATGTTAATAATAATGAAATTATTTCACAATGGAATGAAACAAAAACGTCGATTACTGATTTAAAAAATACTCAGTTGAATATTATTAATGCGATTGATAATAAAAATATACCATTAGCAACGCAATTGTGGCGAACACAGGGTGAGGCAATAACGAAAAAAGTTACTAATTCACTTAATCAAATTAATCAACTCAATTCAAATTTAACTTCAACTTCTTTACTAGATAGGCAATCCGAGATATTGAAAAATGGTGAAAATCAGATTATTAATGATCTTTATTATCTTAAATCAGCTGAAATGATTTTGTTAATATTGAGTATTGCTGCTTCTATTATCATTGCCTTATATACAGCAAAAATAATTGTTAATCCATTAAAAAACGCAATACAAATTGCTAAAAATATTGCATCAGGGACGCGTGATATTCCGATTCAAATAACAACACAAGATGAAACAGGTGAATTGTTGTCTGCGTTAAATAGCATGCAAGCTTCGATTAAAGAAAATGAAATCAAATTAAAATTAAGTGAAGCCCATACTCGAGAATTATTTGAAAATGTCGTTAAGTCAGCAAAAAAATTCAGTGAACATAGTAGTAAGGTTTCGTCCGGTGATTTACGAGAAAGGCTTACTCTTTCCGAGCAACGTGATAAATCAAGTCACGATGTAATGAATCATCTTGCTAGTGATCTTAATAAAATGACAGATAATCTTTCATCTATTGCTAAGGAAATTACACAATCGTGTCATGGTATGGTGACGACTTTAGAAGAAGTAAGACATGCTGTTGATTCACAATCATCAGGTGCTTCAGAACAAGCGTCTTCTATTAATGAAATTACAGCATCAGTGAGTGAAATTGAAAAAAGCACGGCACAAACCATGGATAAAGCAAAATTGCTTGGTGAAGTGGCAGAACGAACACGTGAACGTGGTCAATCTGGATTGTTAGCTGTTGAACAAAGTGTGCAAGGCATGAAGTCTGTTCGTGACAAGGTCCAAATTATTGCTCAAACAATATTAGATTTGAGTAATCAAACACAACAAGTGGGTGAAATCACAGCGGTTGTCAATAATCTTGCTCAACAATCTAAAATGCTTGCTTTAAATGCTTCAATTGAAGCGGCGAAAGCAGGTGAGTCAGGTAAAGGGTTTGCTGTTGTGGCATCAGAAGTAAAAAACCTTGCTGAGCAATCAGAGGAATCGACTGAGCAAGTACAGAAAATTCTTGAAGATATTAAACGAGCGACTGAGAAAGCTGTCATGGCAACAGAGGAAGGGACAAAAGGTGTTGATTATGGAACAAACTTAGTTGAGCAAACAGGCGAAGTGATTCGCAGTTTGAATGATGTCATTCTTGAAACGACGGTTGCGAGTCAACAAATTGAAGCTGCTGTGCGACAAGAAAGTGCTGGCATCGAACAAATCACAGCTGGAATGAATGAAATAAATCAAGTCACGAATACTTTTGTAGACAGTGTCAAACAAACAACTGAAGCCATGGCAAATTTATCGGATGTTGCTAAAAAATTACAAGGCCGTGTTGATACTTACAAAACATAAAGGTGAATAAGGCATAAAGGTGATTCCTATGGGACTTGATCAAGATCAAATGAAACAATTATTAGTGATGTTCAGAGCAGAATTAGATGAACAAACACAGCTTATTACAAATGGATTACTTAAACTTGAGAAAGGTATAAAGGATGCAAATGAAAAATCAAACTTATTGGAAAGTATTTTTAGGGCGGCGCACAATATTAAAGGAGCATCTCGTGGGCTAGGAATTGAAGTCATAGGTGATATTGCACATCATCTTGAAACAATTTTTTTTAAAATAAAAAATAATTCAATCGCAATGACAAAGCAATTGATCGACCTTTGTCTTAATGCAGTTGATAAAATGCCTATCGCATTAAAATCATTTACTGACGAAACTCCGCTGAATTTTGATCTAAATACTTTATTAAAACAGTTAGAATTGGATCAATTAAATGAAAGTGCCGAATTGTCTGTTAACCCTAAAGAAGTAAAACCTGTGCTCGGATCTGAAGTAAAAGGAACTGATGAATCTGTTCGTATTCCTATTAATAAAATTGACAAAGTATTTGCGTTATTAGAAGAAATACAAATTAACAAAATAGCTATTGATGGAAATAATACTGAAATGAATCAATTATCCACAAAAATAAGTGAATTTTATTCTTTATGGAAGCAGTTGTATGATAATTCAAAAGTAAACAAAAAGAATGATTATCATGACATGACAACAAGAACATATGAATCAGCTAATGATTTTGTTATTAATACATTACACGCTGCTCAACATTTACAAAAATCAATGCAAACGCAATTAAGTTCTTTAGATATTTTAGCTAATTCATTACAAGATGAAATTCGTATGCTGAGGTTAATTCCAGCGAGTAATCTTCTTCATTATTTAACTCGTTATGCAAGAGATCTTACGCACGAATTAAATAAAGAAGTGGAAGTTATCATACATGGTGAAGATGTCAGGATGGATAGACTTATTTTATCGGGATTATATGATCCACTTATTCATCTCATCCGTAACGCAATAGATCATGGTATTGAGTCTCCTCAAATACGTGAATCAATAGGCAAACCTAAATCAGGACGTATTAAAATTGATGTGATTGCAGAAGCTAATAAAATTCATATGATGATATCAGATGATGGTGCTGGTATTGATATTCAAAAAATTAAAAAAGTAATTGAAGAAAAAAAATTTGCTTCACCAACAGAAATAGAAAAAATGACTGAGCAAGAAATCATTGATTTTATCTTTCGATCAGGATTCTCCACTAAACCTATTATCACAGATGTGTCAGGGCGTGGAGTTGGTTTGGATGTCGTTAAAGCTAATTTAACTGACTTAAAAGGAAATGTGTCTGTTACCACTAAATTAGGAAAAGGGACTACATTTGTATTAACCGTTCCTTTAACTTTATCAAGTGAAAGGGGTTTGTTGATTAAATTGAATGATCAAATTTATGTTATACCATCGCATGCGATAAAATCAGTATTAATAACAGAATCAAATAACATCTCAGAAGTTGAAGGTAGTCAGACTGTGATGATCAATGATCAACCTATACCATTACGATTATTATCGGATATTCTTTCACTTCAAACACAAGGTCTTATCAAAAAAGATAAATTATCTTTAGTTATCATGGAAAAAGAATGGCAAAAAATAGCATTTGTCGTAGATGAAATTGTCGGTGAGCGTGAAATAGTGATTAAACCATTAAAGCCGCCACTAATGAAAATTGAATATATTGATGGCGGCACTTTATTAGAACAAAATCAACTGGCTTTAGTATTAAATCCGAATGATTTATTAAATCAGGCGTATCAAACGCGTGTTAATCAACGTTTGGTTACACATGAAGAGTCCTTGCATATTAAATCTAAACCCCACATTTTAGTGGTGGATGATTCTATTACTACGCGTACCTTGGAAAAAAATATCCTTGAAAGTAAAAATTATCAAGTTACTGTTGCGGTCAATGGAAAAGAAGCGTGGGAAATATTACAAAAACAATCATTTTCATTAATTGTTACAGATGTTTCTATGCCTGTCATGGATGGGTTCACCTTAACTGAAAAAATTAAAAAAAGTGATAAATGGCATGATTTGCCTGTGATAATTGTGACTTCTTTAGGAAGTGACTCAGAGAAAGCACGTGGTGTAGAGGTTGGTGCGAATGCCTATATTGTAAAGAATGAATTTGAATCTGGTGTGTTGCTCGATATTGTTGAGCAATTGGTATAATACCATGATTAATATTCTCATCGTTGATGACTCTGAGGTTGAGAGAAATATATTAAAAAATATTTTTCAATCTGACAAAGAAATTAATGTGATTGGATTTGCTTCAAACGGGAAAGAAGCAATTGATTTAAACGAAAAATTAAAACCTGATTTGATTACGATGGATATTCATATGCCATTTATGGATGGCATAGAAGCTATCAAGCATATTATGTCGCATCAACCAACGCCGATTGTTGTCATTAGTTCAACACTGAATAATAAAGAATTAAATACAACTTATCGTTCGTTAGATGCAGGTGCATTATGTGTCTTAGAAAAACCTGTTAATATTAATTCACCACAATTTGATACGTATATTACGCGTGTTACACAAACGATACGTGCAATGGCTGAAGTGAAAGTGATTAAAAGGCGATTTCATGTTTCAACTTTAAAATCTAAACCTATTCTTCCTAAAGAATATTCTCATCGTGATTATCAAATTATTGCTATTGGAACTTCAGTTGGTGGTCCTCAAGTACTAAATAAAATTTTAGCAGATTTGCCTGATCAATTTCCTATTCCTATTGTCATTGTGCAGCACATGACAGTTGGTTTTATGGAAGGATTTGTTAAATGGTTGGATGATCATATTCCACTTAAAGTCAAAATGGCAGAAGATCAAGAAATATTGCGTGGTGGGATAATTTATTTTGCCCCTGATCACCAACATCTCGAAATCATACGAAAAGGCCCTGAACAATTATCTGTTCAATTAACGCAAGGCAAGCCTGTTTCTGGTTTTTGCCCCTCTGCAACCGTATTGTTAAATTCTGTTGCAAAAGCTTGTGATAATAATGCCATTGGGATGTTGTTGACGGGCATGGGTAATGATGGCGCTAAAGGGTTGCTCGCCATTAAGCATGCTGGTGGGCATACCATCATTCAAGACCCGAGTAGTGCAGTGGTATTTGGTATGGCAGGTGTTGCTCAATCGCTGGGTGCAGTTGACAAAATTGTTGAACTCGAGCAAATATCACATTATTTAAAATTATTGGCTCCGCCTCATTAATTCTTGTCGATATAAAAATAACATGCTAACTTGTCATGATCATTTCATTATTATGACAGGGAAGTTATATGCAAAAAAAACTATTTCTCGCTTTCATCCTTTTATTTCTTACTCAGTTAGTTTGTGCAGCACCAAAACCAATCGTTTTATCTCCTCAACCAACGACCTGTGTCGTTTCCAGCTTTAGTAATACAGGCGGTCAGTATTGGAAAACCATTTCATTACAATTGACCAATAAATGCGGACAACCTGTTGATTTTCAAAATTCAACGATTACTTTCCTCGACCAAAGTAATTTAAATCAACCATTTTGGGGTAATTTTTCGCCGCTTTCCTATCCCGACAATACACTACAAATTACTTCACAGCCGCAAGCTGTTGGAAATTTTCTTTCGAGTTTATCGTTGCATTTTCCTTCTTATACAGGATCAAACAGTGTATTACCTAATGGTTCTTCCATTACAATTATTTATGGTGCACCTGCTGCAGATTATATTGTGGGCAGTACGAATGTTTACTTAAATACAGTGATTGGCCCAGGACAAATCAATTTAGTTAATAACTCAAGTCAACCAGCGAATGTCACACAAAATTATGCTGTTGTTAATGTCACGATGAATGGTAATCCAGTGACGAGTGTTCAACTTCCCTGGTCTGGACAAAAGATGATTCCGGGACTTGCACCTGGCGTATATAATATTTCAGCAGTGAATGTTAGTGATAGTAGTGGAAATGCTTATCAAGGCACAGCGACACCTGCTTCTGTTAGTGTGGCAACGGGTCAAACAGTTACTTCTACTATTTCTTATACCATCGTACAAAAACCGGCGAGTATTAATATTCAGACGCAAGCACTGCCAAGTGTACTCAACGGTTATACGGGTAACCCATCTGTGACGTTGAAACGTGCAGATACTGGGGCGTCTACTGTTGCAACAGCTAACTGGAATATGACAACAACAGTAAATTCATTAGCGAATGGTGTGACTTATAATTTTTCTACGCCCACTATCGTTTTTAATGGAAATAATTGTGTTGCAGCATTTACACCAACAACTGTTGTTGCAAGCAGTACTAATCCGACACCGACTACACAATTAACTTATACTTGCACGCCAGTCGCGCAAGATAAAGTGACTTTCAATGTAACAGGCGCACCATCGACGACTTCATCTGTCACTGTTACGTTAACACCCAATAATGGTTCTAGTGTCATTAATCAAGCGATTAATTTAAGTAATGGACAAGGTAGCTCAATTATTTCATTAGCAGATGGTGTTGTATTTACAGTATCCTCAACGCCAATCAGTGGTTATTCTGCGAGTTTTAGTTTGCAACCTTTAACTGCTGCACCAAATGGCACAGAAAATATTACTTACACAAAAAATACAACGAGTGCAGCAAGAATTGTCGGTTATTTACCTGGCTGGTTAACACCGCCGACGGCAGCTCAACTGTCTAGTGCAGGTTATACCAACGTCCTCATTGCATTTGGTGTGTTTAGTACGACATCACCAGGTCAAATTAGTTCGGGTGGTTTTACGACGATTACGCCAGACTATATCAAATCGTTGCAAGCTGCAGGTATTAAAGTGTCACTGTCTGTTGGTGGTGCATCGTCAAGTGTTCCTGATACAACCGTCAGTTTCGATCAAGTATTACAAATGGCTTCTTCACCAAGTGCATTTCAAACGACATTTATTCAATCATTACAAAGTTTAGTTACTCAATATAATTTTGATGGTGTTGATTTTGATATCGAAAGTGGATTGAATGGCGGTGGTACCTTTACCAACCCGCAAGGAGATATTGCTGTATTAGCTAATATTATTAATACACTGCATTCGAATAATCCTGCGTTTCTCATTTCACTTGCACCACAAACAGCAAATATTGCAGCTACTCAAGCTTATAATGAAACGTGGGCTAATTATTCTGCTTTGATTATGCAATCAGCTAACTCACTTTCTTGGGTAGGTGTGCAACTTTACAATACCGGTTGTATGCTTGGGATAGATGATGTTTGCTACGATCCTAATCTTACCAGTAGCCCTAATTTTTCAACGGCGATGGCAACAGATTTATTAGAAAACTGGCCTGCTAAAACGCCTTCTGGTCAAGCGACTGGTTTCCAACCTTATATCAGTATGTTAAATCCTTCTCAAGTGGTATTAGGCTATGTGGCGCCTAACTCAACGGGACAGGGGGATGGAGCGCCAGTTGTTCCTAACTCAACCATTAAACGTGCCATACAATGCTTAAGAACGAATGTGGCAGGATCAAACAGCTGTGATACCTACGTGCCGCCAAAGGCTTATCCTAACATTGGCGGGGTGTTTGATTGGCAAATCAATAATGATCAAAATAACAATTTTAATTTCGCAATGGGATTAAAGAATTGTGTATTGAATGGGACATGCAGCTAGACCTTTCAATATAATAGAAAAATAATAGCAAATAATGAAAAAAGCCCCGTTCGCGGGGCTTTTTGTTTTATATCTTATTGAATTTAATAAAAAAATATTCTTAAATCTTCGTCTATACTTAATGGGTGCTACTTTTTGAGGTATAGACTGTGCGTGGACATCAATCAGGTGAAAATGAAAACGTAAATGAAAAAGATAAAGATAAAGATAAAGATAAAGATAAGAGTAATGGCCATCCTAATGTACTCACGTTAGTTATGTTGGGTACGACGCATCACTCCGGAAAACTTGAGAATATTCTCACTGAATTTCATCGTTCTGTTGTAACGGATGAATCACATTTTTCTTATCTTATTGAAGGAGTAGCAGGTACAGCATCTACAAAGGAAATGGAAAAGAGTCCGATGTTAGGGACTTATGATGTAACAGGTGTTTTGTTACATCCTGATGGCAGCATAGAGGGTCGTAAAGAATTGCGTGACAAAAGTAATCGAGTATTAGAAAAACAAGCAATGATAACTGGCGCAGGAAGTGATGATGCGATTCATGAAGCATTACTGATTATTAATACTTTAATTGCGAATAATAAAATTCCACTTGTTATTAATATGGCAGGGTTTAGCCGTGGCGCTGATACCCTATTAAGACTTAGTAATATACTCAATGATATTTATCCCAAAGAGATAGTGAGTATTAATATATTTGCAATTGATCCGGTACCTGGACCTATGCGGCAAGAAAGTAAAAAAGCTTTTTTAGTTCCGCCCAATGTTAATACTTATGAAGCGGTTTACATGAATCATGAAGAGAATATTGCTTTACGTGTACAAGATCAAAGTCGCTTGATGGTAGAAAATACTAAAGAAACAAAAATGATAAGCCATCTTTATCATGGTGTTCATGAAAGTGGTTTACGTTTTATTGGCGATCCAAACGACCCAAATAATCCTAGAGCACATACACAAGATGCAGCGCGTTTAGTTTGGGATGATTTACGAAAATTTGCTCATCAACATCAAACGTTATTACATAAAGATGGATTAAAGTATATAGAACGTCAAATAATAAATGATAAAAAAAATTATGTGCCGCATGAGTCACATGAATTAAGTAATGAAGAGCGATTACAAGCTTATACACGTATGGTCATGTATGAAAAAGAGTATGCTAAATTGGGATTTCCTGGAAGTAAGCGGGCTCATAATACACATAAAGAAGATTATTTTCTGCATGGCACTAATTATTTTATAGATTTTCAGCATATGCGTTTGTTTGAACAAATGTATCCTAGAATATTTGATTATTTTTTTCAGCAAAATACAGAATTTGGTATTAAAAAAGATGAGTGGAATCCTGAATATTATTCAAACCCAGAATATGCTATTGAAAAAGACGAGTGGAATAATGTGGAGCTATGTAAGGAATTAAAAAAATTGTTATCAGACGATCCTATGCTAGCAACTACATTAAATGTCAAACTTAAATTAGATCCTCCCATTACAATGAACCAAACTGTACTGGCGCCGACGCAAGGTATTCCTGTGGGTACAATATTATATAGTAACACCAAATTAATGAGACGCTGGGATGCAATAAAAGCGTTAACCCAGGCTGTTTATAGAGGGTATGATAAATCGGTTGATCCTAAAATAGCATCACAATTATATAGGAGCACTTATGCTATTCTCGTTTCAGATTTGAAAGATAATCATAAAAAAACGATGATTGATAAATTAATGTTAGAGACTTATTTTCATTATGCAACAAATGATAATTTATATTTTAATAAACTAGCCGCTGTGATACGCAGTCATCAAAAACTCCCAGAAAAGATACCTAATGCTATTAATAGATTCATAGATTTCGTTAGGCAACAATTGGATCAATATAAAGCAAAAAATGATTATTACATGATTAACAAGTCTCAGTCATGGTTTGATTTTTTTGGTTTGCGTAAGGAAATTGATCCGCTAATACTTGCAAAAGTGAATATAGCGATAGAAATAAATAAACAATTGTCACATCTTAGGGAAACTAATGCAGATATTCACGCAGTCATTACTGTACTAAATAATGCTCTACATATGTCTTATGAAGTAAATAGAAAATATGAAATAGACAGTATAAGTAACAAGCAATTCACCGCGACAGAATTTGATAGTATTTTGAGGCGATGTATTATTGATATTACTGTTCCCGCTCATGGTGTACATCATGCCAATCGTGTGAAAAAAGTTGAAATTGATAAAGATAATATGAGTTATAGAGGTTTTACTCTCGTTGGGGATGATCAATCTTCTTCTCCTCATGGGACGAGGACAGCAACAATGAATACAACTACTACTACACCAACGATAGCAGCACCAGCGATAACGACGACAACTACGACAACACCAACGATTACGGCAACATCGACAAATCAAACAAACTCAACGACGACAACTACTACAGCGACACCAACTCGTCGAAAATGATTAAAGAATAAAACAAAATTTAATATAGTTTATTCATCATCAAAAACTTTTCCAATATCCAGAATATCTGAAAAATATCCGCTTTCAATAACACTTTCGTGAACACCATTGACATGAATTAAAATAGGTCTGCATGAAAGTCCTTTTGTACGGATTAATCTTTTAATTTTTTGTTGGACTTCCTCAATTATTGTATAACCAATAGAATGTCTAGAAAATTTAATTTCATAAATATATAAACAACCAAACCGTGTTTGCACCATGTAATCAATTTGGCAACCAGGTTGTTTGGATGTTTTATGTTGGAAAAAAGGGTTTTCAGAAATAATATCTTCTGGCCTTATTCCTGATATTTTCCATATGTATTGACGATTATTTAATATTAAATTTTCAAATTGCAAAGCAATAATAGCATCCCAGGCGGGTAATGCAGATAAAGATTTAAAATTAAAACTATTTCTTTCAATTTTTGTTTTATAATGATTAATATATTTTAAATAAAAACGTAAGTAATTATCACTCAATCTGTATTTACTTAATTTGGCATCTTGTCCTGATTGAAGCTGCCATGTGTAGTCACGTTTTATAAAACCAGATAATTCCAATTCAGTAAGATATTCTAAAATTCTTCCAGATAATTCTGTATTAAGTGATTCACAAATTGTAGTAAATTCTTTGCTCCCGCTTGCAAGCACTTCAACCAATTTTTTGTAAGATTCACTATTTCGTAAAAATAAACTAGAAAAAATACGATCAAATTCATCAACTAATAATGAACCCTTTGTAAAACAAATATTTTTAATATTATCTTCGGCGCTTAATTGAGAATTAATTTCTTCTAAATATCTGGGAATTCCTCCTGTAACAGATAATATTTTCAATTTTTCCATAGCAGAAATAAGATGTGCTTGCTTGCCCCAAAATGCCTCGCAGTCTTTTAAAGATAATTCGTCAAGCGTCAATACAAATGATATGCGGCCAACAAACCCTGTACTGGCTAAAATATTTTTTTCTATCCAAGAAGAGGCAGAACCGCATAAAACAAGGATGAGCTGAGGATTTTTTTTAAAATGGAGGTCCCAGGCATTTTTTAATTTACCTAAAAAATCCGGATCTAGTGAACCCATCCATGATATCTCATCAAACAATATTATTACTCTGCCTTTTTGTGTCTTATCAGCCAATGCCCAAAATAAATCATTCCAGTCATCTCTCTTTATTTTAGGAAAACCTTGCTTACTTAGTTGGCTTGCAAATTCGTCTCTTTGTGACTGCACAGTGGTTTTATCAGTAGGTGGGATACCTGAAAAAGAATAGAATTTATATGGGCTAGCAAATTCTTGAATAAGACGGCTTTTGCCTATTCTTCTTCGTCCGCGGATGACGATAAGCGAAGCTGTTTTCTTTTTAAGAAATCGTCTTAGAGTCTCTAATTCATGTTTTCTACCAATAAAGTTTGGCATATATAATCTTTAAAATCAGTTATTTACAAAAAAGTTCGTTAATTATTTCGGAGCAGTAAATTGAAAAAATCCTATTTACTGCTCCAGTATAATAGTTAATATTGGAGCAGTAAATAGGATTTTTTCAATTTACTGCTCCGAAATGACAGTTAATTCTGGAGCAGTAAATAGGATTTTTACGATTTACTGCTCCACGTTAAGAAAGTATGCCAACCTGGTTTGATGTCCTTACTTTAATCATCAAACTCCCACGATTTTTCCAACGCTTTTCAAACTCAGTAATCGACATTTGATTATCTAATCCTAATCTGGCAAGCCAAGGATCCATCAAAGTAATACAATCACTCTCAAGATTTTTAACTAAACTATAATGGCCTGCATCTTCATCCCACCACGTCACAAAAATGACTTCGTTTTTAGTAAGCGGTTCGATAAAGTCTGAAATAACTGCACCTTCAATCATATCGCAAATAAACCCATATTTTTTTGCAAGATTAACAATATGAATAGGCGGTGTATATCCTAAACGAATAGTTTCTAATTCATTTGCAAAATACATTTCACCTGGCGAATCACCTTTGAAATATTTAAACATGCTGTCAAAACAAGCAGCACCACAAGTGTGATCTAATGATTGAGCAATCTTTGGTAAATTTAATGGAATCATTTTTCAGAAGTCATCGTGATTTCTTTTAAACGCTGTTTCATTTTATTGATGATGCAGTCTAAAGCTTGTGTTTTAATCAGATGTTTAGGCCACATGGCAGCAATCGTATATTCCGCATCCCAACCGCGCGGTAGATGAGTTTCTATTTCATTACGACGACTATACGCCAAAAAATCAGGTAAAAGTGTCCATACCATATTGGATTTAATAGCGCGAATGGCGACATCATAGCTATCAAAAAGATTGAGTATTTTTGGTTTTATTTTTAATTTTTGAAATGCGGGATGCTTTTCACAATTTTCGATTCCTTGTGCGGCTTGTGCTGCAATAGCAGGATATTGGCCGAGTTCTTTCATTTTACGTTTTTGAAGAAAAGGATATTTTTTACCGAAACTAAAAATTAATTTTCCTCGATGAATAATTTCTTGTTCATGATTGGGGCCTGAATGTGGGCAAAAACAAAAACCTAAGTCGACTTCATTCGCGTTAATACGTGATAAGACTTCACCTGATCGTAGGGAATGAAGTGTGCCAGTCAAATCAGGATGTTGTTTTTGTATTTCCATCCAAATGGGCGTTAAAAATTCTGAACATAAAGTATGTGTTGCTGCAATTCGGTAATGTCCTTTCATTTTTAATTGATCAGATGAAAGTTCATCACGTATGCGCCCCACTTCGGTTAAAATAAATTCTGCTCGATCAAGCAAAATTTTTCCATTTGGAAAGATAGGATTATCTGTTTGCTATGATATTCGCTTTACAGAATTGTATCGAAAATTATTTAATCTTGGCGCAGAAATTTTTACGATACCAGCTGCTTTTACAATGAAAACAGGTAGAGCGCATTGGGAAGTATTAGCGCGAAGCCGCGCCATTGAGAATTTTTCTTGGGTGATTGGTGCTTGTCAAACAGGTGTATATCAAAATGGTCGATCGACTTATGGGCATAGCTTGATTATCAATCCATGGGGCGAAGTGATTGCTTCTTTAACAGATGGCGAAGGACTCATTATGGCAGAGATTGATTTGGAAATGATGAGAAAAATTCGCAGGGACATACCCGTTGCAGCACATCAAAAATTTTTTTAACTGTTTACGAGCTCTCTTCTTCCAACGTTGTAAGTGTTCACAGACTTAATTTAGGACGTTCCCTCTCCTCCACATTTTTGTGGAGGAGAGGGTTAGGGAGAGGAGGATTTTTTAAACTTCTTTATGACTCTCCAAAGGTAAACGTATACATTTCCAACCCTGGCCCGCTTGCCATTAATTGAAGCAACCCAGATTCTGAAGTACTAAGATCAATTAACTCATAAAGTTTATGTTGAGAAACGGTCACAACACTGTTTATTACATCTTTTCCTTTTTCATTAATAACTGATTCGCCATTTAATAACAATTTTATTTGGATAGGTTTTCCCGTTACGCTGCCCATCACAGCATAAACATGTTTAGCATGAAAATGAATTTTAATTACAGCATTATTTTCTGAAGATAGAATACGTTCAGCCATGACATTCCATTTTCCTTCTAGTGCCCAATGATTTTCATTTAAAACAGTAGGAAAATGATAATAAAATGATTGATCATGCTGCATTGTTTCTGTGCTACTGAAAGCATAGGCACGTGCATAACCTAAATAAGTTTCAGGTGTTTCTTGATTTAATAAAACCGTTTGTTCTTCTTGCGATTTTTGTATTGTTGGATTCAAGCCAAGTAAAAATCGAATATTATGCTCAATGATATCATCATCACCTTCCCCAACATGTTCATAAACCACCTCTCCTTTTTTATCAATTAAATATTGCGCTGGCCAATATCGGTTATAATAATTTCGCCAAGTTTGAAATTGATTATCCAAAGCAACAGGATAAGTTATTCCATTTTTTTCAACGCTATTTTTAACATTATTGTAATCACGTTCAAATTCAAATTCTGGTGCATGTATACCAATAATTACTAATCCTTGATCATGATATTTTGCATACCAATTTTTTAAATAAGGCAATGTACGAATGCAATTAATGCAAGAATAAGCCCAAAAATCAATGAGTATCACTTTATTGTTAAGTTGATTGATTTGTAAAGGTGGTGAGTTAATCCAAGCCGTAATCCCTTCAATGGGAGGAGCAGGGTAGGGTGTAATACCATTTATTAAACCAGCAGATTGCGTTTGATGAGTTGATGATGGAGAAGTGTAATTCGGTAATCCATAAGAAGCTGCCATCCAAATCACGCTGCCAATAATAATAACACCTAATATTTTACGAACTAAAATAGCATGTTGTTTAAAGATGGTAAGATGCGTCATAAGGGTCCGTCCAAATAATGCAATACATAACATGGGTATACCAGCACCCAATCCAAAAAATAAAACAATAAAAAAACTATTTAATGTACTTTGTTGCAAAACAATTTGAACAATGACTGCAGCAAGAATAGGCCCAGCACAAGGTGTCCAAATTAATCCGACAAGCGCGCCAAACAAGATGCCGCTTCCAAATCCACCTTTTAATTGATGCCCGCCAATTTGCGAAAATCGCTGTGTTAATAAACTAAATTTTTCAGTGAGAAATTCAGAGAGCATGATGACGCCAAACAAAATGAGTAAAGCGAATGAAATATTTCGAATGAGCGTAGGATCAATACCAGCATATTGAACTAACTCTCTCGAAAAAAAAGTGAATAACGTAAAGGTAAGAATGAAGCCTAAAATAATGCCATAAGGACGCTTATTACCTGCTTCAAGAGAACCAGAAAGAATGATAGGCAAAATTGGCAAAATACAGGGTGAAAGAATTAAGCCGATCCCTTCTAATAAAGCTAAAATCATCATTAAAAATGTATCTTCCATTGGTTAGCTCACATAAGTCCATTATTCTTATTGTACTATAATTTGATTTAATTATATATCAATAAGTTAGAATATAATGTCGGATTCGATATTTAGCATATATCATATATAATTACTATAAATAATACAGATTTTTTTAGAGGGGTGGTGTTTTATGAGATCATCAGAAGATAAAAAACAAGAAAGAGAAGAAATTGCAAATGATGCTGCAACAAGATTAAATGCAATTAAAAAAGATGTTCAATTGTTAATTGTAAAAATGGAATATATAGAAAAACGAATTTTATACATTGAAAAAGCACTTGCAGAAGTCAGATCACATACTAGTTTATACCCACATTTAGATTGTGTCATTGTATTAGGTAACCTAAAAAATAATTTTGATTCCATCTCTAAAAAAATTTTACGGGTTTACGAATTAACTAAAATGAACTCAAAGTTAGACATGAATGCTAGCCGATTACAAGAAAATCATCCGACGAGAGTACTTCGCGAATCTGTTACACGAGAAAAAAGAGTGACAAACGTTATAGATAATTTTTCAACTGTCATGTCAAATTCAGATTCGATGAAATTGTCTATCGGTAAAGGTACAACAAAAAAAGCGATAAAAAATTATAAAAAGGCAAAAAGTGAATTTGACCTACATGCGAAAATTGCGGTGAATTTAATTAAAAATAATTTTGATAGGTTACAAATTATTTCCTCTGAAATAGAAGCTTATTACAAAAAATATGTGGCAGATTTTGAAATGCCATATTCAACAACAAGCATGACAATTCCTACAACGACAACTCCGACAATAATGACGACATCGACGACACTTAATACAACACCTAATTATGCAAGCACAATGACAACAACTATTACACCTAGTACTACAACAACAACGACAAATATCACTTCATCGTCTACAACAGCTACCACGACCACAACGCCTAATAAAAATAAAATAGACAAAAAAACAATTAGTCTTAAAATACCTGATAAAACACATTCCTCTTTATCTTCTTCTCATAAAGCAAAATCAGCGCGTACTCATGGAGCAAATGTAACTACCCCTAAAGAAAAGAAACCCTCTCCTCGTGTAAAATCTGCACGTACAGATGAGCGTAGAGAATCTCCTCGTACTTTGTTTTCATCTTCTACACCTCGCAATAAAGAGAAAGAAAAAGGAAAAGATAAAGGAAAAGAAAAAGACACCTCGTATCAAAATACAATGGATAAGCCATAGATTTTCTGCAACAAACAAATCCTTTATTTGATAGAAAATAATAGATTATACTGACGGTTACTATTTTGGAGATAAATACAATGACAACAAATGTATTAGGTTATGCTGCGTCATCTGCAACTGCACCACTCAAACCGTTTCAATTTCAGCGCCGAGATCCGCGTCCTGACGATGTTGTCATTGATATTCTTTATTGTGGAATTTGTCATAGTGATTTGCATATTGCGCGTAATGATTGGGGTAGAAGTGTTTATCCTGTTGTACCTGGGCATGAAATTATTGGCCGCGTATCAAGCGTTGGAAAAGCAGTAAAACGTTTTAAACCTGGTGATCATGTTGGTGTTGGTTGCATGGTAGATTCATGCCGTCAGTGTGCATCTTGTTCTCAACAGTTGGAACAATATTGTCAACAAGGTGCAACGATGACTTATAACAGTGTAGATAGACATGATCAAATGCCTACTTTTGGTGGTTATTCAGAAAAAATTATTGTGTCAGATCAATTTGTATTGAAAATACCAGATGGATTGGATTTGAAAGGGGCAGCGCCTTTATTATGCGCTGGCATTACCACTTATTCTCCTTTACGTCATTGGAAAATAAAAAAAGGTAGTCAAGTCGCAGTTATCGGCTTGGGTGGTTTAGGTCATATGGCATTAAAATTGGCAAAAGCCATGGGCGCGCAAGTGACCTTGTTTAGCCGCTCACCTGGTAAAGAAAAAGATGCACGTCGATTAGGCGCTGACCATATCATTATTTCCACTGATCAAAAGCAAATGACTTCCGTCAATGGAAAATTTGAACTCATTATTGATACGGTACCTTACGCACATGATCTCAACGCATATGTTCCATCATTGGCAATCAATGGTACGATTGTTATCGTGGGTTTGCTTGGTAATCTTGAACCAACTGTAAGTACACCATCCTTGATTTTTGGACGTAAAGCAGTGGCAGGTTCGTTGATTGGCGGTATTGCGGAGACACAAGAAATGCTAGATTTTTGCGGAAAACATGGCATTACTTCAGATGTTGAAATGATTAACATACAAGATATTAATCATGCCTATGAACGTATGTTGAAAAGCGATGTGAAGTATCGTTTTGTGATTGATATGAAATCGTTAAAAGGATAAATGAACTCTGTGCATGACAAAAATTTCGGCCGGTCGTCCTGAGGAGGGCTACGCCGCGCTGCTTAGATTCTCGTAGATTCCTTACTTCTTACTTCTTAGATTCTAATTTGAAATGCAACTTTGATTAATTTTTAATCAGCTATTAAACTGATTATTCATTATGACAAGGAGTTGCATATGAGCCATAAACATCTTAATTACCTCATGAGATGTCATATTCTGGCACTATGGAAAGCTGGATTTAATCAGAGCCAGATTGCTAATGAAATAGGCGTACATAAATCCACAATTTCACGCGAATTTAATAGAAACTTAACTCGTATACAAACGCGTTGGGGTTGTTGGGCCTATAAACCTGATTATGCGCAACACTATGCAGATGATAGGCGCAAGGCCAAACGACATTATTATAAATTCACCGAAGAAGTTGCGGAATTTGTTAGGGGTAAATTAATCGCTGATTGGAGCCCGCAACAAATCAGCGGTTACGCAAAACGCTGGAAATTATTTTCAATAAGTCATGAACGTATTTACCAATTTATTCTTGAAGATAAAAGAAATGGTGGGGAATTATATAAACATCTTCGGCATAAAAATATAAAATACAGAAAGCGTTTTGGTAGCACACAAAGATCATCAATAAGAAATCGAAGAATGATAGATGAACGTCCAAAAATTGTTGATAAAAAAAGCAGAATTGGCGATTGGGAAATTGACACTATTATTGGTAAAAATAAAAAGCAAGCGATATTATCGATAGTTGAAAGAGTGTCTAAATTTACAATCTTGAAAAAGCTTGTACATAAAAACAGTGACGTCACAAAAACTGCAATGATAGAAGCGTTGGCAGAATATAAAAATCATGTTTATACGATAACGTCAGATAACGGAAGTGAATTTGCAAAGCATGAAGAAATCAGCAAGGCACTCAATACAGATTTCTTTTTTGCGCACCCGTATTCTTCATGGGAGCGTGGATTGAATGAAAATACAAATGGCTTAGTGCGACAATATATTAAAAAAGGTTCACAATTATTAGATGTTACTGATCAATCCCTTGCTATAATAGCTGATAAATTAAATGATAGGCCGCGAAAGACACTGGGCTTTAAAACACCCAGAGAAGTTTTTCATAAATGATTATCGGGGGATACTTTGCCAATTATTATTTTACCCATGCATGAGGAAGATATTCATGCTGTTGCTAAAGTACATGCTAAGCAATTTGCAAGACAAAAAGATTCTGTAAGGTGGATAAGTTGTAATTTTGCAGCCTATCCAAGAATTATGATGTTTGTTTCGAGAGATGAACAAGACAACGTTGTTGGTTATATTCAGTGGATACAAAAAAGTGGATTTAGAAAAGAATCAGTAATTGAGCTTGAACAAATCGCCGTGCTTGAAAAGCATCAAAGCAAGGGAATCGGTACGTTACTGATCGAAAAATCCCTGAAGTATCTCAAAGATTATCTTGCAGATACAAATTCCAGTTTAAAGGCCATTCTTGTGACAACACGCACGGATAATTTAGCTAAATCATTATATGAAAAAGTATTGAAAGCAAAAGAAATTGCCGTTATTAAAGATTTATATTCGCATGATGAAGTTATCATGTTAGCCAAAGATGTATAATAAGAAATAGAGTGGTTGCATTTACGAGTTGAATCCGCGTCTAATTTGAAATGCAACTTGTCCGGTAACTCGCATTACCGGCTTAATTAGAATCTAAGAAACTAGCTCGAAGTGCAAGTTTTTAGTTACTAACCTTTTGATAATTTCACTTATAACGTGTTTGCCGTTCTCGCAAGGTAATTAAATTGCTCTGTTGCTTTATCAGTAAACATAGACAATCTTGAAGTTGAAATAGAAGATGAATAGACAGGCTGTTGTTGATAGACAGGCTGCTGTTGTTGTTGATAGACAGGCTGCTGTTGTTGTTGATAGACAGGCTGCTGTTGTTGTTGATAGACAGGCTGCTGTTGTTGTTGATAGACAGGCTGCTGTTGTTGTTGATAGACAGGCTGCTGTTGTTGTTGATAGACAGGCTGCTGTTGTTGTTGATAGACAGGCTGCTGTTGTTGTTGATAGACAGGTAGCTGCTGCTGTTGCTGATAGTCAGGCTGCTGCTGTTGCTGATAGACAGGCTGCTGTTGTTGTTGATAGACAGGCTGTTGTTGTTGATAGACAGGTTGCTGTTGTTGATAGATAGGTAGCTGTTGTTGTTGATAGACAGGTAGCTGCTGCTGTTGCTGATAGTCAAGCTGCTGCTGTTGCTGATAGACAGGCTGCTGCTGTTGTTGATAGACAGGCTGCTGTTGCTGATAGACAGGCTGCTGTTGCTGATAGACAGGCTGCTGTTGCTGATAGACAGGCTGCTGTTGTTGATAGACAGGCTGTTGTTGTTGATAGATAGGTAGCTGTTGTTGTTGATAGACAGGTAGCTGCTGCTGTTGTTGATAGACAGGCTGCTGCTGTTGCTGATAGTCAGGCTGCTGCTGTTGTTGATAGACAGGCTGCTGTTGTTGATAGACAGGCTGCTGTTGTTGATAGACAGGCTGCTGTTGTTGATAGACAGGCTGTTGTTGTTGATAGACAGGCTGCTGCTGTTGTTGATAGACAGGCTGTTGTTGTTGATAGACAGGCTGCTGCTGTTGTTGATAGACAGGCTGTTGTTGTTGATAGACAGGCTGCTGCTGTTGTTGATAGACAGGCTGTTGTTGTTGATAGACAGGCTGCTGCTGTTGTTGATAGACAGGCTGTTGTTGTTGATAGACAGGCTGCTGCTGCTGTTGTTGATAGACAGGATAATCAGGTTGAACTTGTTGTTGATATTGAAGATGAGAATGAGCTCGTTCTACTCGTTCTATCTGTGGTTGTCGTTCATGTTTATTTTCTAGAGAACTTTTCTTTTGTCGTTTATTATGCCCTGCAGCATCTTCTGTTGTAGCTTGATCTTCGAGGTTACGTCTTTTTTTGAGTCGCTGTACCTTACTCTGTGCCCAGAGGCGCTGCTGTGCCAAACGGCGCTCATGTTTTGTCTTACTTAACTGTAATAGATTATAATAAAATGTTGACAAATGTCAACTATTATCAACAAGTGATTCTTAGTTAAAAGAAAGTAATTATATATAATACATAAGGTTAGATTTCAACCGGAAACTTTTCCTTAATAGTCGCTTCTAAATCGACATCAAAATGATTCGCCAGTATCAGCGCATTTCCCACAAGCACTGCAATATCAGCCGCAAATTTCTTTTTTAATTCATCAATTGAAGATTTACGTTTTTTCTCTGACCCGCGAAGTTCAAGAAAAGACCGTGATAATTCACCTAATTCTTCTTGCATTTTAAGAAGATAAAATTCATCGTAGCGACGAATCTGAAATTTGTCCGCGTATTGACCCCATGCTTTATCACAATGTATTGCTATTTCTTTAAGATTCATGTTTCACCTCTCGTTTAATTATAATTGCACCATTAAAAATGAAAATTTTCTGTATGAGACTCCCCTTTTCGCCCTACATAAATAACCTTTTTACCATCAAGATAAACTGTGTAACTTACCGTGCCTGCTGCAATAATTTCTCTCAAAAACATTTGATAGTCGATTTTACCTTGCTGATTAGCACGAATGGCTTCAATGACTTTTACTTTATCAAAATTTATCGCTAATGCAGGGATATTTTCTATTGTCATGCGCTCAGTATAAGATTCGCCACTATGAAAATAATAAGTTATTTCTAACTTCATCAGATCAACATCATATCGCTCAATACTAATTTTTGATAAATTTTGTATTCTTTCAGGAAACGATACTTTTTTATTTAAACATTCTTTAAGAAGATTAATATCAATCATAATTCACCTCGTTTTATTTTGAAAACCATCCGCCCAATGACTCAATGCCAGCATGTTCCAACAATTTCTTTAAAATTGATTTCAGATGCTTTTTTTCATCCTTATTAAGACACGAAAAAAATTCTTTTTCATTGAGTTCAGCTAATTGTGCTAATTTCGGTGTTAACTCCTCACCCTTTTTTGTAAGTCTCACAATACTTGAGCGTCTGTCCTTTCCTGGTTGTCGAACAGCTAATCCATTAGCTTCTAATTTATCTAAAATACGAGAAACAGCGCCCTTGTCTACTTCAATAAAATTCGCTAATTCAACAATATTGGATGCATCTTCATTATATAAACTAATCAAAATACGCCATTCAAGAATGGCAATATTTTGTGAGGCTAATTTAGCGAGAAATGAAGAATGTACTTTCATTCTTAATCTGCTTAACCAGTATCCAATATCGTCTTGTAAGCTGTGCTTATATTTAGTCATGCGATCATTATAGTTGTATTTTCAACTGTTGTCAATACAACAGTTAATTGTCGTATATTTTATTATAACTTATTGATTTAAATGGGAGCGATTCGTGTATGACTATTACAAAACTGTAATCATATTGACATATATAGGACAGCAATTATTGCGTATAATACATCTCAAAATTGAAATATTTAAAACGGGATGGTGCCAATATGCGCTCAACTGATAGTTTACCTCTGACTTTCAATTTTTATTATGCAAATAAAATCTACCACGCGAATAGAAGTAATATCATTTTTGATAAGGCTGTTGTTACATTCGATTTTTCTGATAAAAACATAGTGAGCTCATTACTAATAAAAAATTTTTTAGACACAGAAAATGACTCAGCAACGCTGTTTAAAAATACTTTAATGAGCGAGAATAATCAATTTAATGAATTTGGCACTTTATTTTTCGAATGGTTTTCTGATTATACAGCTAATAGTTTTATCATATATTATAATAATTATGTATTACTAAAAAATAATATTGCCAACATTATTAAATCGTTTAATCAAATTAATGCTGCATTAAAGATAAGCGATGAATCAACCTTACAGATAGACTCACTTATTTATAATTTACTCGCTTTAGATGAATTAATTAATCATATTAATTTGATGCCATATGCTTTTCTGAGCCAAGAAGAAAAAGAATGGCAAGAAGACTATGTTAAAGAATTTGCAGTCAATTACAAAGAAACACTAAGAATTATCCAACATGCATGCGGTTATCTTTACAACCTATATTTTTTACCAAATGACTTACAGCCCGGTTCAATCACCGCAATGTTGCGTTCACATTTCTGCAATTTATTAAATATTTTTACCGAGCTTATTCTTGAAAAAAATCAAGTTCAGAAATTAGATGAAACGATTAAAGAAAAAATATTAACTATAACAATACATCACATTGACTTTTATATTATTCATAAAAAACCCAAACTGCTTATTTTAAAAAAAACTGAAATTTTGCAAACCACCTATCGTTTACCATTAACGCCTAACGTCTTAGTACAATGCATACAATATTGGATGACTAATAATAATTTTTACTATCAACTAACCCATCCCAACAATTGGTTCTCCAACGATAATGATTTCATTGATAAGCTCATTAATCTTATCAATCAATATGGTGACAAGATGCATGACGAATTACCTGATCATGAACTCAGATTGCTTAAATTAACGATTAAAAATGAACATCGAGATATGAAAAGCATTTATGAATTAGGTGATATCGACAAGGAGGTAATAGCAGCCTTATTACGCACATCCAGTCTATCTTCTCAACAATATTCACAGTTGAGATATGCTGAAATAGCTTATTTTTTATCGCTAGATGAAGCAATAAAAAGAAATTTAACATCTAGTCCAACTGACACATTCTCCCAAGAAATTTTGAATGTGAGAGCTTCACAATTAAAACGGAGCGGCTGGACGATGATATTCCCGATGAATCTCTCTAGAGCTGAACGTTTATTATTACAAATCCAAGATAAGCATGAACGACAACCCGATTTCTTTTTAGATGATAAAGATATTGATACATTAAAAAGATTATTAGCTGCTCGCTGGAGGGAGAAATGTAATTACCATATTGAAAGCGCAGAAGAAGTCGCATTTAAAACATATTGTTTTAATCCTTCACGACACGACAGAGTATATATTGCATTATCTGAAATACTAGCCATACATTACCGAAGTAATCATCATGATATATTAAACCATGAATTACTCATGCCTGGTAATTCACATTTTCTCTCTGCAAATCAATTAGTCACGACAAAGTTACCCGAGTCTATTGCAAGTTTGATTTATGTTTATGATGAAGATGAAACGCCGCATATTTCCGTTATCCCTTTAAAGGATCTGCTAACACTTCCTAGCGGTTATGCTTTAGATTTTAATTGGATATTATTTGATTATCAAACTAATAGAAAATTAGATCATCCTTACACGGATCAGCCATTTTCTAATGAAGATATATTGTATATTTGTCAGCACCAATTGGCGGCGCCCTTATTAAATTGTGTTGCTAAAAATTTTCATACTGGTATTACTCAAAGAGCGTTGAAATTATTGGTAAACTATTTGAATGGGGTTATTTTTGATAATGGTTTTACAGGATATTATTCTAGTAAACAAAATAGTGCTGTTGTAAAAGCATATGGAAGATTTGTTGAAGAAATGAATAAATTAGATATTACTGAACGTAGTTCTTTGCTGGCTGAACCCATACCTGGCAGCTCGCATGATACAGTAGAAACCATTCTTGATAAATCAAGAGGAACGTGTTTAACATACCGAGGTATATCACTAGCTAAAGTAGTGCTTGCTTATGAACCTATTAACCATGGATTACAGAGTGCAATATTAGTTGAAAAAGCATTAGAGGATGGTCATATTCATCATCGTAAGTACAATTCTACTTCTCACGATCGGTCTGAACAAGAAACATTTATTTTAGAATTTATGCAAAATAATAATGAATTGACAGAAAGAATGAGATATATAAGGTAATCGTTCAAAGATGCCTGAACATTTACAATATAAGGAACCTATGATGCCAAACAAACTGAGACCCTACTCTTTCCCTCTTATGATGCTATTTTCTATTATCATCGGATGCATCACAGGTTACTTCATGGGTGAACGCGCCCTCCTCTTCAAGCCACTTGGCGATATTTTTTTAAATTTATTATTTACCGCTGTCGTTCCTTTAGTTTTTTTTAGCATTGCATCCGCAATTACTCATATTGCACAAGCCAATAAAATGTTAAAAATAATTATTGCCATGTTTGCCACTTTTATTTTTACAGGTATTATTGCCGCGCTTTTTATGATCGCCATTGTCAAACTATTTCCACCAGCGCAAGGCATGATTTTACCACCAGGATTATCCGAAACAATTCAACCCATTCATCTAGCAGATCAAATTGTCAGTATTTTTTCTGTACCAGATTTTTTAAACTTACTCTCACATAATAACATGCTGCCATTAATTGTATTTTCTATTTTAATTGGATTTGCCACCATCGCAGCAAAAGAAAAAGGTAAAACATTCTCTTTATTTTTAGCGTCAGGTACTGCCGTATTTATGCAAGTCATCAGCTACATTATGTATTTGGCTCCGCTTGGTTTCTTTTCTTATTTTGCTGTTTTAGCAGGTCAATCTGGTTCTCAACTTATTCAACAATATTTGAAAATATTTATCATCTATTATGTATTCGCTTCTATTTATTTTGTTTCAGCATTTTCTTTTTACGCTTATTTAGCAGGCGGCATCACCAGTGTCACATTATATTGGAAAAATAATTTCCTCCCCATGATAACAGCATTTGCGACTTGCAGTAGTGCTGCTAGCATTCCAGCTAATTTACAATCTACGCAAGCGATGAAAGTATCGCCTGATATTTATGAAACGGTTATTCCAATGGGCGCTATGTTACATAAAGATGGCTCCGTATTAGGTGCTATTATTAAAATTGCTTTTTTATTTCAAATTTATGGCATGCCATTCAATAGTCCTTTTGTCTTGTTAATTGCTGTCGTGATTGCTTTATTAGTTGGTACTGTAATGGGCGCCATTCCGAGTGGCGGCATGTTGGGTGAAATGTTGATATTGTCTTTTTATGGTTTTCCACCGCAAAGTTTAATTATGATCGCAGCCATTAGTATTATCATCGATCCATTAGCAACGATGATCAATGTCACGGGTGACAGTGTTTGCAGTATGATGGTTGATCGTTTTCTTTTGAGGAAATCCTAAACCAACAATGGTTTGTCGGTAGCGCAATGAAGATTATAGGCAAGACAAAGCTTTTCAAGTAAGTATTTTTGGTATTATGATGCTGAATAAATGGTGGTGTATTTTTAAAAGGAAGTTTGCAATGCCAGGAATGAATAAAAGTTCCACTGACAGGCACACCAAAGGTCATGCTACACTGCTTTTGATAACGACTAGCTTGCTTGCCGCGACCTCCAGCCTCGCTAATTGGCACACGATAGGATCTCTTGCTACTGGTTTTGCGATTTCATCAGACGCAGGCCAGTCCAAAACATTCCCCATCATTAATCCTGTCACTGATGAGTTTTTTGTCTATAGCGCAAATCATTCAACGCAAACTGCTGGCGTCATTGATGCGTTCGTTGGCGGTGAATGGACATTGAGCCCACAATTTGCATTGCAAGCAGGTCTTGGCTATAACCAGGCGTGGAATTTGCATGCAAAAGGATCCTTACTTCAAGGTACAGATCTCCCGTCAGCCGATCGATGGACTTGGCATTATAATATATTGACACGCCAACTATTGGCCGAGGGCAAATTGCTTTATCACTACACCAACTGTTATCACCCTTATGTCTTGTTTGGATTAGGCGCTGCTTTTAATCAGGCATCAGATTACAATACCAATGTGCCGCCCTTTTTAACTTTTACGCGTCAGTATAACAATAATAATGCCCAAACATCATTTACCTATGCACTGGGCGTCGGGATCGATATGGATATACAAAAGCATCTTCGTTTGGGGGTAGGTTATCGCTTTGCGGATGCAGGACAAGTGATGTTAGGGCATGCAACAATCGATACGACCAGCGTAAGCGGCACACTTTCACAGAGTCATTTTTACATCAATGAAATCCTTGCGCAAATTACCTATGTCAGTTGAGAGAGGAAAAGGAAGATGAGACCATCAACATGTTACGCCAGATTGGTTACCTTTATTTTGCCCTGTCTTTTTTGCATTGCGAGCACCAGTTATGGGCTGCCTTTTACGATTGTCCCCGCATCAACGTTACCGACTACTGTGTCTGTAGGCGGTACAGTTCCTGCATTTTATACTGTAACCAATAATACAGCACAGCCGCGATCAGGTAATTATGTCAAATGGCTGCCGCCGAATGTGACGCAAATGACAAGTGCTGGCTTATGTGGAATCTCTTTTAATTTAGGAGCCAGTGGTTCTGTCAATGCAAGCTGCGTACTCGGGCTAACCGTATCGGGCCCTGTAAATGCAAATGATCCTAATCCGCATCATCATCTTTTTGTTTGTTTCCCGGGCGGGATTACCTGTGCTGGAACAAATTATCCTTTAAATATAGCGGGCTCTACTACGTTAGCATTTGCTGCAGTGGGTGAATCCTTTAACAGTCTCGGCAGCAATGAGTTACCGCTCGCCTACACCAGCAGTGATAATGGACAGGATTGGACGCTAAGCCCCGCTTTTATTTTACCAAGCGGCCAAACGCAAGGACAATTATTAGACTTTAACTGCGGAGGCAACACTTGCACTTCTGTGGGCTCAACTTTTGGCATTAATGAATTACCCGTGGCCTACACCAGCAGCGATGGCGGAATAAATTGGTCACTGTCTTCTTCTTTTCTCTTGCCTGGCGGCCAGACAAGCGGATCCCTCTCTGGTATTGCTTGCGTAAACAACCTATGTGCTACGGTAGGAAGCTCGATTAGCTCCCTTAACTTATCCTCTCCACTGACTTATACCAGCAACAACGGAGGGAGTAATTGGGGATCGCCTTCCTCCCCTTCCTTACCTGGTAGTCAGACAGAAGGAATTCTCACTAGTGTTGCTTGCACAGGCAGCATTTGTACTGCTGTGGGCAACTCATTTCAATCTCCTAATATCAATTTCCTGCCCTTGGTTTATACCAGCAATAATAGTGGAAACAGTTGGACGCTGTCTCCTGCTCTTCCCCTTAACTTACCCCAGCCACAAGGAACACTAAATGGTGTGACTTGCATAGGCAGCATGTGCACTGCAGTAGGCACATCTTTTCAAGCTGGCGGCGGTAATCAGTTGCCCTTGGCTTATACCAGCAATGATAGTGGAAACAGTTGGACGCTGTCTGCTTCTCTTCCTCTTAACTTGCCCCAGCCAGAAGGACAACTAAATGCTGTAACTTGCACAGGCAACTTCTGCATTGCGGTGGGCACATCTTTTCAAGCTGGCGGTGGTAATCAGTTGCCCTTGATTTATACCAGCAATGATAGCGGAAATCATTGGACGCTGACTCCTGCTCTTCCCAACTTGCCCCAGCCACAAGGAATACTAAATCTTGTTACTTGCCTAGGCAACATTTGTGCTGCTATGGGCGAATCTTTTCAAGCTGGCCGCACCAATGAATTACCCTTGGTCTATACTAGCAATGATAGTGGAAACACTTGGACGCCGTCTTCTCCCCTTCCCTTGCCAAGTGGGCAGTCACAAGGGGCCCTGGGAGCCGGCGGATTTTAGTAGCCACTTAGTATCTGAGATGGCCGTTCTGAAAGCCTACTCTTTCCCTCTTATGATGTTATTTTCTATTATCATCGGATGCATCACAGGTTACTTCATGGGTGAACGCGCCCTCCTCTTCAAACCACTGGGCGATATTTTTTTAAATTTATTATTTACCGCCGTTGTTCCTTTAGTTTTTTTTAGCATTGCCTCTGCAATTACTCATATTGCAGAAGCCAATAAAATGATTAAAATCGTCGTTGTCATGTTTGCCACATTTATTTTTACAGGTATTATTGCTGCGCTTTTTATGATCGCCATTGTTAAATTATTTCCACCAGCACAAGGTATGGTTTTACCACCAGGATTATCCAATACAATTCAACCCATTCATCTAGCAGATCAAATTGGCAGTATTTTTTCAGTACCAGATTTTTTAAATTTACTCTCGCTACGCTCAGGATGACAAGCCAACTTAAAATGGCAATGTTGCGTAACATGAGTTATTTAATTAATAGCTTATCAACTATTTTCTCAATTAATTCAGACTTTGATGCTGAATTTGTTTTTGTTTTCATATTAGCTAAGTGTTTTTCTATCGTGCGCCGAGAACGTCCAAGTATATCTGCGATTTCTTTAGCGGTTTTTCCACGTATCAATTGATGTGAAATTATTTTTTCTTGTTTAGTAAAATAAATATCATCGAAAATCATTCCTGGTAAAAATTGATTATATTTAGCCTGCTTAATTTGTAATATTCCTGTTTGTGAGAGCAAACTCAAGGACTCTGCTAAAGAAATTCCATATTCATTATCATTATGTGTAAAAAGCGAAATACCGAAGACACCTTTTAATGTATTATCCATACCATACAAAGGAAATTTAATGGTAATAAAAGGGACTGTAATATCATCTAGCCGTGTAAAGGGCTCTTCTTTTATGATCATCATTTTAGTGGCAAGGACTTCACGGTCTTGTTGTGTATATTTTTCTGCGGTTTCCTTGCGCGCCAACTCTCTAACTGTCAATCCTGCAACATCTTGCATTGATGCTGCGTTTATTGCTTTTAGATCTGCTTCATTTGCAGATAGTAAACAACCTTTTGAATCGAGGAAGTAAATGCATAGAGGCGTGTTATATATTTTATTTAGTGAAATAATATCACTTGAAAGAGAATTTTCACTTCCATTCGTTAATTTAATCCCTTGGCAAAAACGTTGAATAATTAAATTATTATCTTCCTCAAAACAGTCAGCATTTATGTACATAATGATTACCTGTAGCAAATGTGTATAACACTTATTTTACATAACTATACAGACACAAATAATTAAAGAAATAATTATTATGCATATTTGTGTATTTTTTAAGCTATGATTAAATTTTTTTAAGTATAATAAAATATCATTTTTTGCTTAAAATATTATTAAACATAAAACAGGGCAATGCCTTACCAAAAGCAAGACGAGCATTTTTTGTGCGTGGGTTTTCTTCAAAATAATGCTTGCTATGTCGTCTATACAAAATTACTTGAAGCTCCTACGATAAGTATTCGTAGGTGTATCATTTTCAGCGCTCTGAACCGTATTATAATATTCTTCCATTAAAGAATGTGCGCGAGATTTTTTTATGTTTTTCAATATATCCAAAAGAACTTCTGGCGTTATCGCTTTAGTAGTTGCCTTATATTCTAGCAACAATTCAAGTGTATTGTCCCTGATATCAATTTCTTCTTGAGTTTTATCTGAAAAGCTTGATGTACTGTATATTGTAAGAAAAGCATCTAATGCATTTAATGTATTTTGTTTACTTCCGACATAATCAGGGTTTGCTCCATATTCAAGCAGTAATTTTGTCACTTTATAATCAGCCAAAGTCCATTGAGAACCCAAGCCCAAAAAAAGTGACAATAAGCTTCCTGTACTACATTCAATGTTTGGATTTACACCATCATCCAATAATTGTTTGACAATCTCAGGATTAGCTACACCATCCTTATTGTTAACAAGCACGGCAAGCTTAAGCAGACGACTTTCCAAGAGCTCAGCTATTCTATATTCGCAATCGTTACCTCCACCCAAACGATAATTTCTTTTGAGAAATTTAATAAGCTCCTCAGTTGATCCTTGCATAAGATTCAAAAACTTCTGGAAGTGTTTCTTATTCCTTTCCATATAAAATGAATGATCTTTTACTTCACGATTTCCTATAAAAGCCTGTAATTTATAAAAACCTCTAAAGTGTCCTCTTCCTTTAGAAAGAATCAGCGTAACATCATCCACCTTGTGAACTGCAAGTATATTTTTCTTTTCTTTATGAAAGCCATGTATGCGAACATGATTTTTAATTTTTGATAAAATTGACGATGACGTGGCACGCTTTTCAATGGATTCTTGCTGTACTGATAGTGCATCATGATTATCGTTTTGGATTTGCTTAATTTCATCAATCTCATTTTTGTGAAGCTGAGGAAATTCACCGTATTGCATTGTTTCTAATGGTTTGAAATTCATCGCATCAATCTGCATTAATGGTATTCGAGAATTTCTGGATTTTGCTGAGCTTTCTTCGCAAGTGCTGCTAACATAAGAGCTTTCTTCTAAAAAGCTTTTTTCGCTTTTTTCGCTTTTTTCTACCCGCAAAGCACTCAAAATTCTGGATTGACTCATATATATTACCTCGTTTTCTCTGTTAATAATGATTCTTAAATAGTTATAAAATTAAACAATATGGCTTGCCATTAGTATTTTGCATATACTAAAAAATTTACTTTAATTTTTCTATACGTAAAAAATACTTAGCGATTCCTATGTATTAATCCAAATTCTTTCAGCATAATTTAAAGGATATTTATTTAGAATGCCTAAAGCTATATTTACCAAAATAACTAACAATTCACACTAAGTTTTTTTGATTGGATTGTACGAGATAGCTTGCTCAAATGCTTTGTGATAAATTCATTAATAACATTGTGTTTGTCCTTCGATTTATTTCCCCAAAATTTTGAATCAGCATTTGAACGAATAGAGCAGCTTAAATCAAAGAGATCATCTTCGGATAAATGAAATATATTTTCAAAAGTGACACCATGTTTAAGGAGGGCTTTAAAAGCTTTTTTAGAGCTATTTAAATCAGAAAAATCAACCCCATTTATTTGTTTGATAATTTCGATCGCATTTAATATATCTAAAAAAGTCAAATTTGTTTTTTTTGCGATTTCTACGAGATCAAACGAATATTCCAAAATATCATATCTTTTGGGATTGTCGATATTAATAATATCATCTAGTGTGATTGAATAATGTTTTATCAGTTCAGAAATATATTTAGCATGCTGACAGATTGCTGTTTGTAATCTTTTTGGCATTTCAAATAATTGATCAACACTAATATTAAACTGATTGATAATAATATCAATGTGATTACTCATATTATAAAAATATTTGAATAACTGACATAATTGATAAAATTGTTTAATGGTAAGATTATACTTAAATAAATCTTCATTTAAGGCCTTTGCATTCTCGAGGCATACGGTAATAATATCATCGGATTGTTGCGAGAGTTTTTGAATAATAGATACATTTAAATCAATGTCATTCACAATCACATATTTCATTAATTTATCTAAATAATCATCCCTTAATAACATCAGCTCTTCAAATGGCATTGAAAAGTGATTCAAAACATGAGAACGATAGTCATGATTCATTAAGATAATACATTTACTAGAAGGCAGATACATGAAATTATTTAGAGTAATTCGAAAGAACATTAAAATAAATTTAACTTTTTCTGGGTCAGCGAGTGTTAACATAATCGCCTTGTGATCTTGATTGAGTAAATCTAAAATAGTTTCTCCTGATAATTCGCATAATACAATAATTTGATCAAGATTATTTAATAATGAAAATAGCACATCAAGTCGCATATTATTAATTGCTTCGATTGAAATGCCAGACTTAAGTAAACTGATTGTTTCGTCGTGATAAATCAAAAGCGCTTGTTTATCTTCATTTAATGCAGACAATTGTTCGAAGGTTAAATGTCCATTTACTAATTGTCGAAGCATTCCCAGATGCTCGTCAATAAATTGTTTAAATAATTGCGATCGCGATTCATAATAATCTATGAACTTTTTCTCATGACGAAATTCATTTTTTTCTTTTTCAAAAATATAGATGTGATCAGTTTTTATTATTCTATTATCTTTATATTGTATTTGATGCGCACTATATTGATCAGATAAAATTAATGTGTTAAGTCGTTTAATATTTTCTAATAAATAATGATTTTCACTATCCTGTACATATGATTTAAGAACATAAAATGTAATGTCACGATAGACTTTTTGTATGTCGAAATTAGGTTTGTCAAGAAGACTGAGTTTTTCCACTAAGTGAAAAACACTTTCAATTCGATTTCCACTTTTTAATTCATGTAGATACAAAAATAAAGAGTTTAATATGATTAAATCGCATTCACTCGTATCTTCTCTTACATAGCCAGATAGTAAAATATTATTATGAGCAATCTCAATATAATTGGTTTTTTTCGAAAATAGCAATTTTGAGAATATCTTATTATCAGACACATTGTACGCATGTTCTGTCTTTAGTGTTTGATTAATGATTGCGATAAGCGTTGCTAAGACTGCCTTTCTAATTTGCAACTGCGTATCTTTATTAAATAATCCAAAATGATATTCCACATTGAATAATTTTTTTTCTTCAGGTATAAGATAATCAAAAACACAATGAACATAATAAGGATTATAATTTTTTCCTACATCACATGCGGGATAATATTCAAATATAGAATCACCATCATTTCGTAAACTAAAATAAGGGTAATATGTTTTACAATCAGATTCCGGGATTTCACCGGGATTAATATCAACTGATTGAAGTCTTTCTGTCATTTGCTGTAACAGATTTTTCAATCGCTCTTTTGATACCAAAGGCTGCAATCCATCTTGATAAAGATAAATAGTAAATTGCGCACCATTTGTAAATCGATGACCTCTAATGGACTCATCAATAGATAAATCAACGACTTTAAAATGTAAGATATCATCATTGTTAAGTAATAAATGTGCGACACAATTATAAGCTTGTTTTACACTATTCTTATCAACCGATAAGTGCAATTTCCATCCGCGATAATATTTTTTGACTATACTGCTGTCAGAAGGATTAAATGAATAAAAACCCTGATCTGCCTTTATCATAATAAAATCATAATGATAATTTAATGGTTTAACCTGATTGGAAACATATTGGTATATACTTTTAACGTTATGTTCATCAGACGAGATAAGTTGTAGAAGAAGTTGAATTAATTTACAGTTTGAATTCATTTCTCCTATATTATCGGCCCAATCCTTAACCGTTTGTTTTATTTTATCTCGAGGTATTATCTCGTCATAAATGCGAATGCCATACGACATACTCTCCCAAGGAGCTTTTGCATTATAATTAACTAATTTATCAACAATTGTTTGTGGTAAGCTACTTCCTGTCATTTTATCCATTTTGCAGTCATTAAAATTAAGTTTAGTAAATATACTTTCACTAAAATCACAATTGATAAAGAACTGATATGAAAAACGACAATTTATAAATGAGCAATTTTTGAAATTGATATGATGTATCTTGCAACCAAATAATGTAAAATGAATACCTTCAAGTTCAAGTCTGCCATTTACGATGAATTTTTCTGGTATTTCGTCAATTAGACACCATTGTTCAGTCGCATTATTCTTTATCTGAGTCAGTAAGTGAAATAAATGGGTAGTGAGTTCATTTACTTTAATTTCATTGCTATCGATGACTTCTCTTGGTTGCATATATTATTCTCCGAATACTTAAATCCACAATGCGCCAATGCTTTTTGTTTAATCTTTACATCCATATTTTTATTAGCGTCCATCAGTAAACAAATAACTTCAACACGACCCAGTTTTGACGCTAATTTCAATTCATGAAATAAAGTGGATTCATTTAACTCACAGGAAACATTAGCTTTACATGCATGATATAAAGCACCAGCGTTGTAATCTCCACATTCGTTTACATTAGCGCCTGCACCAAGCAACAACATAACCATTTCGATATCATCATTTTCAATCGCTGAAATAAGCGCATTTTTAGTGCGTACTACATTATAAAAATGAACATAATGAATATCCACACCACATTCAATAAAACCAGCAGCAGATATAAAATTTTTAGCTTTAACAGCATCTATGAATAGATTATTCCTCAGATTTGAAACATTTTTTTGTGTGTCACCTTGATTTGATATGCGCATTGCTTTCAACTTTGCCATAGCTTGTGCAGCTTCAACAAATTCTTGATCACCGCAATCACCTGCCCATTCTAAATAATACTTAGCTGCGAATTCTAAATAACACTGAAGATTATGGGCTGAAAATTTCAAATAATATCGATTTTGATGCTTATAAGATGAAAAAAAGATGGGTCGACGAGGATATTTATGGAATATGACGTTGTCTATATATTGACAAAATTCACCTTCTATCATTTCTACTTTGTATTTTTCTTCATCCGTTTTAATTTCTATGTTTGATAATAAATAAAGATAATAACCTAATACATAAACATCTCTGACTGCCTCTTTTCTGCCAGAAATATACCAGCTTTGATTATGCAGCAAAGGATCTTGAGAAAACATGATTGCTTTACGTGCTTGCAATTTCTCAATTATGGTATCAAGTGTCATTGTGCATTCTCCTCGATTATTTAAAATGATCTAGCCTGTTTTAGTAGACACGTAGTTTACAAAAATTACGTGTCTACTAAAGCGGAACTAGATCATTCTTTGGTTAAAGCTTTCTTCAATATTATCATCTGTGTTGTTAGAAAATATTTTTCTATAAAATAGATTAAAAATTGAAGAGGATTCACTTTTTTCATTTTCTAAAGCTTTTAATTGAATAATTCTATTTTCTATTAATATTTTTAAATCTGTATCTGGCTTAGGATTTAAAATAGCTGCCCTACAAAGGGGGCAACTGCATACTCCATCAGCGTTTGGGATTAATTGTTCTAAGGTACACATATCTAACTTATGCCCGCAATCTAATTCCTGAGGATTACTCATTATTCCTAAGTGAACAGAATCTTGATAAACGTAATCTTCTTCATTAAGTGGTGTAAATTCATCTACAATAGAAGGATTTATTTTATTCCTCTTTATTAAATAAGCTATAATCATGCAACTTAATAAGGAAGCAGGAAGAATAATAAAATATGGAGATTCTAAAAAATCGAGAAAATTCATAGGCGGTGGGTTAGGGCTGTCAGGTATTGTATGATTAAGTGTAACTTGAAAATCAGGATTACTATTTTGTGCATTTGTTAAAGAAAAATAACTAGTCATTGCAAGTAAAGTGCTAGCAACATAATTTATATTAAATTTTTCTAATAGATTTGTACCGAATGAGCTATTTGAAGAATTATTTTCCTTCTTAAAAAATCTAAACATGGAGAGATTACCTTATGTTTTTTATTTAAGAGTGAATGCTTCACTCAATTTATCATTTTTCAGTAAATTGTATGTCTAATTATTTTGAATTATATAATAACAATCAAATGGTATAAATACGTAATAATTACTTATATAAATATGTTAAGTCGTACTGTTAATATATACAGCATGGCGCAATATAAAATACCTGCGTTGTCCTACTTTTAAGAAAATAAAAAAACTCTGATTACTTATTTTTTACCTGCTTATACCTAAAACAATCAACCGCATGATCATTGACCATTCCCACCGCTTGCATAAAAGCATAGCAAATGGTGCTGCCAACAAATTTAAATCCTCTTTTTTTTAAATCTTTAGACATCGCATCTGAAATGGCCGTTTTATCAGGTACTAATTTAATACTCTTCCAATTATTTTGAATGGGCTTCCCTTCTACAAAATGCCAAATATAGTCTGAAAAACTTGGCCATTCTTTTTGAATTTGTAAAAATGTCTTTGCATTTTCGATCACTGATTTAATTTTTAATTCATGACGAATAATGCCTGCATTTTTTAATAAAGCTTTAATTTTTTTGTTATCATATTTCGCAATTTTTTTAGCATCAAAATTTGAAAATGCTTGACGAAAAGCATCTCGTTTTTTTAGAATCGTAAACCAACTTAAACCAGCCTGCATCCCTTCTAAAATTAAAAATTCAAATAATAAACGGTCATCATAGATTGGCATACCCCATTCATTATCATGATATTGAATATATAAAGGATCTTTCAAACACCATTCGCAGCGTTTTTTATTTATTTGCATCGCATTTTCTCTCAGTTAAAAAACAAGAATAATCGCTTTATTAAACCAAAACAATACCTCACAACTATTTGTTTTATATTAAATATTATACGCATTTCATTATCAGGTATAATATCTGAATAGGAAAAGGATTCCACGAATGCCAAAATCGCTCGCATTCAAGAAATCAGACGATGTCTCTCTTGGCATCGAACTCGAATATCAAATTATCGATCCTCATTCTTATTCATTAATTTCTCGCGCAAAAGAATTAATTCGCAATATCAAAAGAAGCAAATACAACACGCGCATTAAAGCAGAAGTCACACAAAGTATGATTGAAATTAACAGTTCAATTCACCGATCTCCCAATGAAATGTATCAAGAATTATTATCGTTACAAGATTTTTTAATTGAACAAGAAGATGAATTACATATTATTTTTTGTGGCGGTGGAACACATCCTTTTAATAAATGGTCATTTCAAAAAATATTTCCATCACCGCGTTATCGAAATCTTGCCATGAAACATCGATTTTTATCTAAACATGCAACGATGTTTGGATTACATATTCATATCGGTTGCCGTGATAAAGAAAATGCTTTGTATTTAACACATGCATTCACACGATATGTTCCTCAATTGATTGCTATCTGTGCTTCTTCTCCTTTTTATCAAGGTGTTGATACTGGATTTAATTCTGCCAGAACATCTCTTTTTAATATTATGCCATTAAGCGGTGTCATCCCATTTTTTAAAACATGGGATGAGTTTGCAAAGTATTTTTACCTCATGAAAAACGAAGGCATTATTCATAACATGAAAGATTTTTACTGGGACATTAGACCAAAACCTGAATTTGGTACAGTTGAAATTCGAGTATGTGATACACCTTTAACAATTAAACATGCAGTCAATATGGCTGCTTATGTACAAGCACTTGCATTTTATTTACTTGATAAAAAACCAATTGAAATAACAGAAACACTTTATTATTTTTATAGTCATAATCGATTTCAAGCAAGCAGATATGGATACGATGGGACTTTTATTCACCCTACTACTTTTGAGCATATTTCAATTCATGATGATATTTTATCTACCATTAAACTGATAGAACATTACGCTAATCAATTAAATTCTATGTATCACTTATCATCACTCATGGATGACGTGATTCATAAAAAAAATGATAGTGTTATTTTAAGGCAGTTAGTTAAACAACACGCTTCGCTTGTTAAAGTTGTTGCCGAACAATGTAAAATTTGGCAAACAAGTAGATAAACAGGAAATGAAATGATAAATCAACAAATATTAGAAAACAGCAAGCTTCAACAATATTTAGATGAAAAAGAATTAAATAATTTATTTCAATATTGCACTGTACTTGATTTTAAACCCGATGAAAAAATTATTGAACAAGGGAAAATAGGAGAAGGATTATATTACATTTTAAATGGCTCAACTATCGCAACTGCAAAAATTATGGCGAGCGGATATACAACGCTTGAAAAGCGCAATGCAGGTGAATTCTTCGATGAAATAAGTTTTATGGAAAAAGTACCCAGCCCAAAATCATTTATTGCCTGCAGTCATGTTCAATGCTTATTTATTCCTCATTTATATATGGATTTACTTGCTCAATTACATCCAAAAACTAAATTTAAGTTATTTTGCGCGCTCATTAACCAAGTCTATAATCGTTTAAAATTAATCAATGATAAAATTGCAACTATTCTTGATCAATCCGATATGACTACAATGTCACATTTTTCTAATATTATTCATTCATTAACAAAACCAACTGTCACTACACTTGATGAAGTCAAACTTGATATCAATTTATTATATCGATTGCCCTTATTTGAGCAAATGACAACAAATGAAATTGACAATATCATCAAACAAATTAATGTTATCACCGCACCTAAAAATTGTACCATTATTGGTAAAGCCGAAAAATCACCTTCTTGTTATATTCCCATTCATGGCGCCGTACAATCGAGTATCGTACACGATAATAAAACGGCTAAATTATCTGTCATTGGTCCGGGTACTTTATTCGCCAATATTGCCTGCATAGAGGCTAATCTTACTTTTGATATTACCTTTGTGACATGTGAAAAATCTGTGTTATTAAAATTTTCCGACGAAGCAATTAATTTTATTAAAAACAAACATCCCATGATGTGGTACAAACTATTTTATACTATTTGCCGATCTCTTGTTGCATTAGAAAGGTCTGTTGATAAATTAGAAATCCGTCTCAATACTGAAATTTATAACAGGTGAAATATCATGTGTAGAATATTATCTTATCTTGGTACACCTATTCTTATCGAAGAATTACTTTATAAATCGGATAATTCATTCATTAAGCAAAGCTATCATCCTATTTATATGTCTCATCTTTTAAATTTAGCAGGATTTGGAATGGTGGCATGGGACCATACTTCGCATAATCCAAATAAACCTTATTCTTACCGCACACCACAATTACCATTTTATGATGAAAATCTTCGTAATTTATCTTCTAAAATATCGCCTTATTGTATGCTGGCTCATTTACGCGGCGTACGATACAGTGAAAAACAAGTCGTATCAAATCAAAATGTTCATCCTTTTTTATATCCTTCAACATCTTTTGCACTTGCACATAATGGTGCATTGTATGATTTTGATAAAATGAAATATGACTTATTAGATTATATTCATGATGATTATAAACGTGATATCCATGGCACAACGGATAGCGAATGGATTTATGCTATTTTTTTATCGCAATTAAAACAAATCAAACAAGAAGTTGATAGTAATGTCATTGCTAATGCCATCATTGAAACATTAAAAATATTAACGCATACAAGAGCAAAACATCACATTAGCATTAACTCCCCTGTTAATCTTTTTATTACAAATGGAAAATACATTGCTGCTACACGATATGTATTAGATTATGGTTGGGAGCCGCCGGAGACGACAGATTTAAGTCACTATACTTATCACTCTTTATGGTATACCTATGGTGAGCAATATGGCTATTACCATAATCAATATCAAATGAAAGATAGCGATGCAAAATCGAGTATTATTATTGCTTCTGAACCGTTAACTGAAGATACAACAACATGGATTGAAGTGCCGGAATATAGTTTAATTGTGGCTGAATTGGATCACGATAAGATTAAAATTATTTCGAGAGATATTAATTTGTAGCCACATTTTTCTTGCTTTACCGTAAGACACACTTCTACAATAGTCGCATTAAATAATAGCGAGATTAACCATGGCCGAAACTCCTTCAACAATGATACCACTTGGCACAAAAGCACCTGATTTTAATTTACAAGATGCAGTGAGTAACCAATTTTTTTCTCTCAATCAGTTAAAATCTCCCCATGCGACTGTCGTCATGTTTATTTGCAACCACTGCCCTTATGTCAAACATATACAAACAAAATTGGTAGAAGTGGCGAAAACTTACAAAGCAAAAGGGGTAAATTTTGTCGCAATCAATTCTAATGATATTAATGCTTATCCTCAGGATGGCCCGACATTCATGAAATCTGAGGCAGAACAACATCATTATTCTTTTCCTTATCTTTACGATGAAACACAAGAAGTTGCGAAGGCTTATCATGCGGCTTGTACGCCTGATTTATATGTTTTTGACCATGATCTGGCATGCGTTTATCGCGGGCGTTTTGATAGTTCCACCCCTGGGAATAAACAGCCTGTGACTGGACAGGATTTATCTGACGCACTAGATAATTTGCTTTCAGGCAGCCCGGTGAATCAAAATCAAAAGGCAAGCGTAGGATGTAATATTAAGTGGCGCTAAGTGAAATATGATATAGTTGAAATATATCAAGGATATCAATATGGACATTGAATTTTATGGACGTTGAATTTTGGGGTGTACGCGGTACTTTTCCTGTCCCTGGAAAAAAATCAGAATATTATGGCGGCAATACCAATTGCGTTACTTTACAAATTCCCAACAACAAAAATTTATTTATTTTCGATGCAGGAACTGGTATCAAGGAATTATCTAATTACTTAGTACGTAAAAACCAATTTCCCATTGATTGTAAAATTTTTATTTCACATCCTCATTACGATCACATCAACGGGATTCCTTTTTTTGCGCCACTTTATATGGAAGGTAATCACATTGAATTTATTGGCACGCATCAACACTCAGCAAGCTTAGAAAAAACAATTGCGGCCCAAATGGACAGTGTTTATTTTCCTATTACAATTAACGAATTTTCTGCTGACGTGACTTTTCACGAAGTAAAACACGATGAAACATTTTATATTGATGATGTCAAAGTGGATACTATTCTATTAAATCATCCAGGAAGATGTATCGGTTATCGTATTCAATATCAAGGTAAAATGTTTTGTTATATCACTGATAATGAATTATATCCTGAAGATTCTCCGCAATACTCAGAAAATGAAGTCAAAAAATTAATTCAATTCATAGAACATGCTGATATCCTTGTGATTGATTCAACTTATCTTGATGAAGAATATCATCGAAAAATATCCTGGGGACACTCTCCCCTAACACGTGTCATTGATGTTGCACATCGTGCTAATGTGAAATTATTATGTTTATATCATCATGATCCCGATCAATATGATGCCGATATTAAAATGAAATGGGAACGTGCAGTTGAACAATTAAAAAAATTACATTCAACAGTGCAGTGTATTGCACCTAAAGAAGGTGAAAAAATCAGTTTTTAATATTGCGTCTGCGTAGTAAATTCAATATTTCTACAAATAATGAAAATATCATTGCAAAATAAATATAAGCACGCGGCACATGAATATGGAACCCATCCGCTATCAAAATGATACCAACTAAAACTAAAAAAGCTAAAGCAAGCATTTTAATACTGGGATGTTTTTCAATAAAATGACTAAGCGGTTCGCTCGCAAATATCATGGCAATAATGGCAATCGTGATGGCGGCAACCATTAACCAAAAATACGTTGTCAATCCAATGGCAGTTAAAACACTATCTAAAGAAAATACAATATCTAAAACAGCGATTTGTGCAACCACCCAACTAAAAGTATGATGCTTGTCACTGATTGATTTTATTTTTTTTTGCGTTTCAAGGTCGGCATAAATTTCTTGTGTTGCTTTATATAATAAAAACAGACCACCAGCAGCAAGAAAAATATCTCGTCCTGATACATTAAATTGAAATAATGTAAAAATAGGATGCGTCAGTTTAGTGAGCCACAAAGCAGAGGCCAGCAACAATAAACGTGTAACCCAAGCAAAAGTTAAGCCTAATTTTCTTGCTTTGGCTTGTTGATGCTGAGGTAATTTTCGCGAAATAATTGCGAGAAAAATGAGATTATCTATTCCTAACACAATTTCTAAAATTGTGAGAGTAATAAAGCTAAGAAAAATTTCTGTTAATTCAAACATGAGTTACTCTTTTCCTGAAAAAAAAGGTAAAATAAAGTAAAGCTTCGTCGTTGCGAGGAGCGCACGAAGTGTGCGACGAAGCAATCCATGCGACGGTCATTTGGATTGCTTCGTCGCACACTTCGTATGCTCCTCGCAACGACGAGGTTTTAGTTTACCTTGCGACGATTGGCTTGAAAAGCTTTACAACGATTGGGCTATGAATAACACTGGAAAAAGCTATGCTAAATTATAAAAATATCAAAAATTCTTCTCAACTAAAACGTCTAAAAAAATATGCTTATCTTTGGCATGCAAGCTGGGAATCTGTTGCTCGCGGCGTTGCAGTCGGTTTATTTACAGGCATTGTTCCTCTCGTTTCATTTCAAACACTCATGGCCATTGGATTATCTATCTTAATTCGCGCAAATTTACCTATTGCTTTATTAGTCTCTTGGATCAGTAATCCACTGACGATTTTACCACTTGCTTATTTCACTTATTATGTGGGCGATTGGGTGTTAGGCCACTCCTATCCTTCACAAGCCATTCATCTTAATTGGCCCATAAACATCAATAATATGCAAATGCTTTGGTCTACATTTGGTATTCCTTTTTTAGTTGGATTGCCTATTGTTGCGATTGGCGCAGCAATACTTGGATATCTTATTGTTCGATTCACTGGATTTTTAAGTGATCATTTTAAATTTTTCAAACAAAAATAAGCTAATTTTCTCAACATTATTTCTGTTGCACGATTAGCTGCAATCACACCCGCATAAGGATTGGCTTGCCTCACAGGGACAGCAATATCAAATTGTTTAACAGCAATCACACGACCTCCAGCATTGCTTAATTGTGCACGCAGTACTAGGTGATAAAGAATGGGATGATGTGTAAAATCTTGCTGCAAATCGAGTAATTGTGTTTTCAACAAATAATTGTAATGTCCAAGATACGTTGAGGTAACGACCGCATGAAAATAATGCGTGTTTTGCAATGTTTGAATGATTAAAGGATATAACATTTGAGAAGGTGTTTCAGCCCAACGATTACGAGCAAAATAAGAAAGCTGATACGTTTTTAGAGAATAAGCCATTTCTTTCGTATAAAAAGCAGCACTTGCTTCTGGCGGCACAACAAGCAATGTCCCTCCTCGCTTATGTTTATATGTTTTAACAGCGGGCATATCCGTTAACAAATAAGTTTTAGGCGGTGTCATTTTCACTGGCGAAAAACAACCCGTTAAGATGACCGATAAAAAAATAATAAATATAAAAGATTTCATTTCGTTTCACCTGGTCCAAGATTTTGAAGATCAACACCACGAATTAAAATAGAGGGATTTTGTTTTATTTCTGAAGATAATTCAGAAAAAGAATTCGCTGTTTCATCAAAATTTGTAAACATACGTGAAGCAGATGGCAAAGTATCAACTTCTAAATTTTTCATGAAAGGAGAAAATGAATCACTAGCCGTCGCTGTGTTTCGTAAAATCGCTTGTATTTTTTTATCATTCATTGCAACCGCATTTGTAATTACTTGTAAACTATGTAATGTCTGTTTAATAGAAGCTAAATTTTCTTTATCTAATAATGATTGAAGTGAAGCTGTAATTTGCCTGAAATTAGTAGAGAATTGCGTCAATACCGTATCAAGTCTAACAAAAATCGAGGGTGCTGTTGCAATCACAGGATAAGGTTCACCTTTTTCTGCTTTTAATGGTTCTTGATCATATCCACTATCTTTTAATGCAATAAAAACTAAACCCGTGATACCACGTGTTGTAAGCGTCGCAACAGTGCCTCGTGTAATGGGGGTATTCGTTTTAATATCTAATAACACAATCACTAAGTGTGGATTTTTTTTGTAAAGTTCAATACTTTTGACCTTACCTACCCCAACACCATTATATTCGACATTAGCATTCACACTTAATCCCGATACTGATTCTTGCATGTAAACCGCATAAGTTTGATAATGCTGCAGCGTTAAACCAGAAGACAACCAAATAATGCCAAAGACAAGCGCCGCTGTTAGAATAATCACAAACGCGCCAACGATTGTATAATTAACTTTATTCTCCATGCTTAGCATACCCCATTTCTGCTATCTGACCGCGCGGGCCAGAAAAAAACGCCTGAATAACGGGGTGAGGATTTTTGACGAGTTCTGGCATTGGTTCCGCCGACAAAACAACCCCATCGCCTAAAAAAAACACCCTATCAGTGACAGTCCATAATGTATCTAAGTCATGTGTTATTATGACAATAGTTAAGCCCATTGTCGCCTGTAAATTAAGAATCAATTCATCAAAGCCGCCCGCCGTATTAGGGTCTAAACCTGCTGTCGGTTCATCTAAAAAAATCAGTTCAGGATCAAGCACGATAGCCCGTGCTAATCCAGCTCTTTTTTGCATACCACCGCTTAACATGGCTGGTGATTTAAATGCGGCATCGGTCGGTAATCCTGCCATCGCAATTTTAAGTAAAGCAAGTTGATGAATAGTCGACACATCTAAATCAGTATGTTCCTGCAAAGGAAAAGAAACATTCTCCAGTAAAGATAAAGAACTAAATAAAGCATTTTGTTGAAATAAAACACCATAACGACGCTGAATCGCCAATAATTCAGTTGATGACGCGCGAAAAATATCTTGTCCAAATAATTTGATTGAACCTGAGGTTGGTTGGGTCAGTCCTAACATTTCGCGTAGCAAAGTTGTTTTTCCAGCACCGCTATCACCAACAATTCCAACTACTTCACCACGAGAAATGGATAAATTAACATCCTTATGCACCCTAGCGCCCCCGAGATAAGTGCTAAGATGATCAATTTCAATAACAGAATAGTCAGTCATAATTTCATTTCACTGAAAATGACGGAGAAAATCGCATCCACCACAATAATAAAAAAAATAGCCAATACAACACTGCGCGTTGTATTGCGTCCTACACTAGATGCACTATCTTGTACCGTCATGCCTTGAAAGCAGCCTACGCTTGCAATAATCAGTGCAAATACCGGGGCTTTACCAAAGCCAATTAACAGGGCCCTTAATGGAATGACATGGGCAAATCGATGGATACAATCATACCAAGTAAGATTGAGCATGGTCGTCGCCATCATCATCCCGCCTAATACACCGAATATATCTGCCCAAATGGTTAATAAAGGCAGCGCGATAAATAAGCCAATGATTCTAGGCAAGATAAGAATATCTGCTGGCGTTACGCCCATGGTATCCAAAGCATCAATTTCTTGGTTAATTTTCATTAAACCCAATTGTGCGGTGAAAGCAGAGCCTGTTCGTCCGGCCACCATGATTGCTGTTAATAAAGGCCCAAATTCCCGCAAGACAGAAAGTCCGAGAAAATCGACGATAAAAATATTGGCACCATACGTTCGTAATTGTACGCCCATCTGATAAGCAATCACGACGCCAACCATCATAGAGAGCAAGGCAATAATGGGTAGCGCTTGATAGCCGTTACGATAAATCACACCAGCTATTTCATCGTAACGAATTCGGCCTTTTTTATAAAATAAATATAATAATTCTATTGTCCATTGACCGATAAAAGTAAGGTAAGTATGGAATTCATTCAATTGTTCTATTGTTTGTTGGCCAACCATTTCCACAAATGTAATTTTTTCAGGTGGTTTTAATTTTTTTTCTTTTGACGATGTTTGAATAATGAAGCGTAATAATTTTTCATGCGCCTGAGAAAAATGCTGCAAGGTATATTGAACACCCGATTGTTCAAGGGATGCAATCCACTGTATGAGAAGATAAGCGCCTGCGCTATCCATCGTTGCAATTGCATCACCATTAATGATGATCTCACCCTGATGCGGCTTTGTGATTTTTTCTAATGAGGTACGCAATTGTAATAAGTGTGATAGGTTCCAATCACCGCTGCAGATTAATCGTTTTTCATTAGTATGGTAAACAACTTGAGTCTCTGGGGTCATATTTGAATATTATGCGTGGCAAAGGAAGGAAGGGTCAAGGGGTGTAATTGGTGCAATTGGATGTTGGATTGGGGTGTGCAATTGGATGTTGGATTGGGGTGTGCAATTGGATGTTGGGCTTCGCTCCGCTCAGCCCAACCTACACACAAATATACGCTGGGCGTAGGTTGGGCTGAGCAGAGCGAAGCCCAACACCCTCACAACACCCTTAACACCAACATTTATATCGTTTGTTTAGTCGTACCGCCTGTCGTACCCTTTGCAGTAGCGCCAGCCGTTGTTACAGTCAATTTTGCGCCATCTGTGGCAGTAATCCAGTCAGTTGCCGTAGTAGAACCGCCTTGCAGAAAGTATGCGATTTGTTGACCTTTGTATTTGTCATCTAATTGCAAAGTGCCTGTTGCATCTGTCATAAGAGAAAGATAACCGCTATCTTTACCTTTCACTTGCAATTGGAGCTTCGTATTGATAAGAGGTTTTTTCGTCGTGCTATCGATGGCTAATATTTTCATGATGTCTCACTCCTGTTAAGAATGTCTATACCTAACCATTATAGAAAATATCACCCTAAAGATTGTTAACGGTATACAGCAATATCAGCTGACCTCTTGTTTAATCTATGAATTTACTTTCGTCCACGTTTGCGTACGACCAAATAGAGGCAAGCCAATATACCCTCTCACTTTCAAGGAACTGCCATTCTCCATCAATTGAATCATAGACCTATATACTTTTCCTGTCTTTGGATCCAAAATATGTCCATTTATCCATTCATTAGCATTTTTTTGATCTTGCTTTAAGCCTTCCAAAATCACCATCCCTTCGATGGGTTGATTATGTTTATCCCCATTACAAGCAGCACATAATTCATGTTCATCATGGCCTGGTGAAGGAAATATTTTTAATATTTGTCCACTGAGAAAACCATCTGAGGCTTGTGTAATTCGCACAATAGCTTTTGGCTGGCCTGTCACATCATCAATTGTTTTCCATTCACCTAATGGCGTTATCTGATGATTTAAAGCATAAACAGCAGCAGAAGAAAGAAAAGATAAAATGATAACAATAATTTTTTTCATGTAAACTAAACTCCTAATGTAATTGAGATAAAATCGCTTGTGTAATCGATTCAACTGAACCGGTTCCATCAATTTTAAGATAACGAGGTGTATTGAATTCTTGCTGCATTTTTTCATAAAAATATTGTAATGGTCGTGTTTGTTCATAATAAACAGCTAATCGTTTACGAATTGTTGTTTCATTATCATCTGGACGCTGAATTAACGGCTCTCCTGTTACATCATCTTGTTCTGCGCGAAGTGGTGGTTGATAGATGACATGATAAGTCCGTCCTGATGGTGAATGAATACGCCTTCCACTTAACCGTCTCACAATTTCTTCTTCCGGTACGTCAATATCGATCACATAATCGATAGGACTTAATTTTTGTAATGCTTCCGCTTGTACAACAGTTCTTGGAAAACCATCTAATAAAAAACCCTGACGACAATCGTTTTGTTGAATACGCTCAGCGACTAAACGAATGACGAGATCATCGGGGACCAATTGACCTTGTTCAACAAGGCGTTTAACTTGCTTACCTAAAGCAGATTCTTGCTGAATCGCCGCTCGAAAAATATCGCCAGTAGAAATCGCTGGGATATGATAATGTGCTGTGATCAATTTGGCTTGCGTTCCCTTCCCCGCCCCAGGACATCCCAACAGAATAAGACGCATGTAATAATGGCTCCAACTTAAAATAGGGATTATTCTAGCCTGAATATTTTTTATTTTAAATGCTTGGTATATTGTTGGAGTATTTTAAATGCACGTCGACTGCCTAATTCAGTCCATTGCTCGTAGGCTTGTAAAGGCAGTAAATCATGATGTGAACATATTGATTGTAAAACATCCATGAGCACAACAAAATGTAACGCAAGAGAACCAAACAAATCATCGGTTGATTCAGAAATCGTACTGTAAGCAGATTGTCCAAGATTCACAAAATAGCTGATTTTTACGTGTTTTTTTTCAGCCGCAAAGGGAAATAAGCCAGCAAATATGAGACATTGATCTCCAAGTCGTTGTAAAGACAATTGTTTGTAGTGATTTTCCCATTGTACTGATTCAAGAAAGGCAATCGCAAATACTTGTTTAATTAACTCGGGTTTATCCATGTGGCGGATCAACATAGAGACAAGATAAGCTTCAAGATCTTGATTAAGATCAATATCACAGCGATTTTCGGCTTCTTTAATTACCTCTCGCCACAAAGCAAAAATATTATTATTATCTATACCTGTAATGATGTTCATGCCAATTCTCCTCAAAGCTTGGCTTACTTCTTTATTATAGATCAAGCAAATTAAAGCAAAATGAGGTAAAATAC